>TARA_R100000655_G_scaffold110132_1_pt1 | contig 29954 bp, 40 predicted proteins | sample TARA_R100000655 | Tara Oceans TARA_R100000655 (sample SAMEA2622497) | marine metagenome | biome: marine biome (ENVO:00000447); feature: deep chlorophyll maximum layer (ENVO:xxxxxxxx); material: "saline water (ENVO:00002010), including plankton (ENVO:xxxxxxxx)" | depth 90 m
TGCGCGTACCGAAGCCTTTTAGAGAAACGAGTATATTTTTTTCAAAAAAAACGGAGACTACATGAGTAAAAAATTAACCGAAGAGAGAACAGAGAGAATCTGTCAGGCCTTGCGCCTGGGAGCTACCTATGCGATCGCAGCAGAAGCAGGAGGGATCGTTCGCAATACGTTGTATGTCTGGATCCGGAAAGGAGAACAGGACAGAGCAAGAGAACCATACAAGACTTTTGCGAAGAAGATCCGAGAGGCAGAGAGTTCTTCTGCTGTCGCTTGTCTGAACACGATTCAGAACACAGCAAAAGAAGACTGGAAGGCTGCTGCATGGCTCCTGTCTCGTCGTTTCGGGTACAAAAACGACGCGACACATACTCTACCAGCAGAGACGAAAGCAGCGAAGAAGAGCGGGGACATGCTCGATTATCGGGAGATACTGGAGACACAGATATCCGAACTTAGGACGAGCATGGACAAAGCAAAAGAGTCCGGCTCCTGGCAAGCATACGCAGCACTTCAGAGACAGCTCGTCTCTCTGATGCAAGAACTGAGGACACTAGACGCAGAAGAGGGAGCGATCGACGCACATGACAGAATGACAGACGAGCAGCTTCTGTCCGAGATTGTCAACACGATCATCTCTCTCCCTCCTCTACTGAGACAGAGAGTACAGTCCGATCTTCATAGTCTTGTCGGGTCGAATGTCGTCGCACTGAAGAAGGGATCATGAGCAGGTTCGACTTTTTGGATCAAGAGACCATCGAGGGACAGATACTCTATCTTATCGACAGAGTGTCGAAAGGATCGAAGCTACACGCGAAACTAACCGAAGAAGTATACAAAACGAAGACGAGACTCCGGAACATGATTATAGTATACAAGGAACACAGAACAGAGTCAGAGATGGACGATCTAATTGCTGCAATCATCAAGGAGGACGCTCTCTTCCCAGAGGATATTCAGTTCGTGTTCGATCTCAATGATACCAGATGGACAGAATGCATACACAGAATACGGACAGAAAGAAAATGATAGAGATAGCACTTGCGACAATCATCGGAATACTAGCCGGTACAGCAGGGACTCTCTTTGCTGTGAACCAGAACAAAGAGACACTCCCAGACAAGACGAGCGAGACACAGCAGGAGATCATCCATCAGCTCACGGATCTCGATCTTATCAAAGAGATATGCAAGCCAGAGAACACGAAGACAAAAGAAGGGTTTCTCCTATGTAGAGAAATGACGTGTTTCATCTACTCGAGAGGAATCGACTCAGAGACATCCGGGAAGCAATGCGAAGAAATATCCAATATCTCGAATACAATCACAATGATCGAATACTGCAAAGAGCAGACAGACGCAGGATCGATATGCTATGAAGTATTCTATCGGAGAAAGTAATGTCCCTATGTGGAATGGCGAAAAAATTATCGTGGTTGAAAAAGCGGTCCCAACATGATCCGCTTCGATACTATCGTCCGACTCCTCCCCAGAGAGACTATCTCGCAGACAAAGCCCCGATAAAAGCTCTCATCGGTGGGAACCAGGTAGGAAAGACTATGGCGACATGTGCTCTCCTGCTGTATCACTGTCTCGGGAGACATCCATACTACAAGACAGATCCCCCACCGATCGAAGCTTGGCTTATCACGCACAGTCACGAGCAATCGAGAACCATACAACAGAAGTTATACGACATGATACCGAAGGACGATCTCTCTCCAGATTGTGAGTTTGTGAGAGGGAAAGGATTCAGAGGATTGGCTCCTCTGGTGAAGTTCCGCAATGGTTCGATCATTCGGATCAAGACAGCGAATCAAGGTCTCGGACTAGCATCCGCGACAGCGAATCTCGTATGTATAGACGAACCTGTCGATCAGTCCACATTTAACGAATTGATAGCGAGAACCTCCCGAGGAGGAGCAGGAGGGAAAAGAGGGACAGTCGCGATCTCTTTGACTCCTGTCGGGGGAGTGGATGTCACATATATAAAAGAGATGATCGAGAGAGGACTGATCTCATCCCATCGAGCTCCTCTCACAGTAGAGGCGACGACTCCCATCGGTCTCCCGAAAGGGTATCTCTTATCACAGGAGCAGATCGACAAGATAACGCAAGCCTATCTCCCATACGACAGAGAAGCTCGTATCAATGGATCTTTTGATGTCGCTCCGATCGGTGTCGTCTTTGAGAATTTCTCTGAAGATATGATCTCTGCGCAATCGGTCCCGAGAGGAGGAGACTATCGTTTCTGTGTCGGGATCGATCATGGTAGCAATCCAGGATCCCAGGTCGCGATACTGTCCTGTGTTGACATGCGAGACCAGCAGAACCCGAGAGTCTTCGTGCTTGCTGAGTACGTATCAGGACAGGCTCCTCCCGAACATCACGCACAAGCTATTCTCGAGATGCTTCGAAAACACGGAGTCGATCCGAATCTATGCCGATGGACAGGAGACGGAGAGCACAGAGGACGAGATCAATACAGAATGAGTAACATAATGCTGATGAGAGCTTTCGAGAGTATCCTTGGTTATCCTCCTCGGGGTCTTCCCTTTACCGTACACAGAGCAAGAAAGGGACGACACTCTGTATATGTGGGAGCATCGATTCTTCATGCTATAATGTCCAGGAAACACTTCTGGATTCGTCCGGAATGTGAGAAGACTGTGAAGTCGATTCAGTCATGGACAATGAAGAGAACACAGTCCGCTCGATCACGTGATCCACATGGACATGCGATCGACGCTCTTCGCTATGGACTACTCCCGATCCTTGATTACAGACCAAATATTCCACAACAAATTAGAGTGTACTGATGCAGAATGATTATACAATCCCAGCAAAGCCACAAGCCCCGACAAATGCAGATGATGAAAGATGGAAGCACTCCGCTCTCCGGAGACGACTCCTAACTGGTCTCTGGGAGCAGGATCTCGAGAATGAGCTTCTGAGGCACCTTCCGACGGACAGGAGAGAAGCTCTCGGTCCTTCGGATATGTCCTCCTGTGCGATCGAGCAAGTGACGAGACAATTAGCGATGTTATATCATTCGGATCCGAATGTATCGAATGAAGGAGACATCTCTGCTCTCGTCGGTCGAGATGGATTTATGACAAAGAGCGGATACTTTCAATTGATGCAACGTATCCAACAAATGACACTCGGTATCCGGGAGATGTTCGTGAGAGTGGATGTCGCTCCTCATCACGCAGGAGATGTCGCTCGGGTCCCTGGTCTGTCCTTTCGCTCTGTGTCTCCCGACTTCGTGATTGCATCAGCATCTCCAGACGCTCCCGACGTTCCTCTGTACTATCAAGAGCTTCGTCTTCGGATGGATCCCGAGAGCGGTGATCCAATTTGGGTTTGGGACATACTGGATATTCGAGATGCGAACAATCCTCTGTTCGGTATGTTCGAAGCGACACCAGCAGGAGCAATCGGGAAGGATATGTCTGAGATCTATATGGGACATGAGACGATGAGGGGAGACGCGTATCCATATCGCAGCAGAGACGGCTCTCCCTTCCTCCCTGTCGTCCTGTATCATGCCGAGAAGACAGGACAGTTATTTAACGCTTTCGACGCTGCCCAATTGGCCTATGGTTCCTTGACTGCTGCCGTCCTCTTTTCCTTTTATGTCCATTGCGTCCGCGATAACTCCTGGCCTCAAAAATATGTCGCTGGTCTGCATGTATCCGGATTGTCTCAAGTAGAGAACGATCTCACAGGAAGACGATCCGCGATCTCCACAGACCCGAGCAGCATCCTGATGTTCCAGACAGATCCAGACATGCAAGGACAACCCTTGATCGGATCCTTCAGTTATGCCGATCCCGACAAGCTCCTCGAAAGTATCTCAAAATATGAGTATCGAGTCGCGACAGCAGCCGGTATCTCATCCGAGGTTCTGAGACAGAGCGGAGACCCGAGATCCGGATATGCTCTCTCTATCTCCAGAGACGGACAACGAGAAGCACAGAGACGATATGCTCCTGTATTCCGACGAGCAGACGAGGAGATGCTGTCGAAGTGTGCAATGTTGTCTAATCGATTCTTGGGTGCCAACCTTCCCGAATCAGGTTATCGGGTTGTTTATACTCCTCTTGGTCTATCTCCTGAAGAGATGCGAGCACAGAGAGAAGACATCATACAGAAATTAACCGCAGGACTGATCTCTCCTGTCGATGCCATGCAAATGCTGAATCCGGATCTTGATCCCATCGAAGCAAAGCAGCAATTAGAACGCATCCGAGCAGAGAGAGCACAATACACAATCTAACCCATAAGGAGACTACATGACCGAAATAGAAAACGAGGGACGGGTATACGTCCTGAAATCCGAAGTAGAGAACATTATCAAAGAGAGAGTATCGAAGGTAGCCCAGAGAGCGACACTCGCAGAGAAAGCACTCGAAGACGCAGAGAGCAGACTGTCGAAAGCCGAGAAAGCGATGTCCTCTGTTGACATCCTGAATCAACAACTTCAGGAGATGCAAGGAAAACTATCCACAGCAGAGAAGCGATTCGATCGATACCAGAGTATCTCGAAGCATGGTCTGACAGATCCGGATCTCGTAGAGGCGATTGAGTGGAGTTACGAGAGAGCGCAGAAGGGAGTATCCGACAAAGACAGAGTATCTCTTTCTGAATGGCTAGACAATCAAGTCCAGAGCCCCGAGAATGCACCGATCACAATCCGTCCACATTTACAAGCACTGAAGATGATCGCAGAAGAAACAGACACACCACAGACGCAGCAATCCACAGAAGAATACACATACCAAGAACAACCACAGACATACGAAGCACCGAAGACGAATGTCGGAGCGATACCAGCTCCTGACTCTCCCGGCTTTCTGGATCGTGCTCTGAAGGATCCAGAGTTCTACGCAGCGAACAGAGACAAGGTCCGGGAGGCATGGAAGAATCGCAATCGGAGACAGTCATGAGCGAGAACCTTCAGAGCCTGGAGACATATCCTGCCTTCCATAATTTTACAGCGAACGACTCGACAGTAACAGAGATACTCCTTCCTTCTGCATGTTCACAAATCAGTATCGGATCTCCAGGGAAGACGATCTATGTCTGCCGTAATGGAGCCACAGACGGAGGATCAATTCCATCAAATAGAATGACAGTGCCGACAGGTAACTATATAGTCTTGCGTCTCGGGAGAGGGATGAATCGTCCTTCTTCTATGTTCGTCGCGTCTTCGTCTGGGAATGCAGAAATATCGATCGTCCTCGAGGAGCTATGACATGTTTCGATTCGCATTTTTCAACGAACAAGGGACAGGAGAAGAGATGAAACAAGCAGACCTATCCTCACAATGTGACGGTTCAAATACGTCTTTCACAGTTCCCGAAAATTATAAAGCAGGATCTCTTCGGGTCTACTATAATGGAGTGCGACAAGTGGAAGGAGAGACATTCTCCGAGCACAATTCGAACACATTCACGACGACCGGCTTCTCTCCAGAAGCAGGAGCATTTCTTACAATCGATTACACTCCTCAGTCGTAGGAAAAAAAAGAACATTCGGAGACTACTGAAATTGCAATTTACAAACAAAAATACAGGAGTATAACCTCATGGGTTCTGTTCAAATTAAAGGCGCGCAGATAGTCGACTCGGCTATTGAAGCAGCCAAACTCGCGAGCAATGCTGTTACATCAGTAAAGATCGCGGACAATGCCATCACATCAGCCAAGCTCGGAGCGTCTGCCGTTCTGACTGCTGCTCTCAATGACGCATCAGTAACGGCACAGAAAATCGGCTCTGCTGCCGTTGAAACAGCAAAGATCGCGGACGATGCTGTCACTAGCGCGAAACTTGCTGCCGGTGCCGTCGACTCTGCTGCTCTCGGCTCTCTTGCTGTCACCACAGCGAAACTCGCAGACGCGGGAGTCAGTGCAGCGAAACTCGCCAGCAATGCCGTCGAAACTGCAAAAATCAATGATGGAGCAGTCACCACAGCGAAGATCGCTGCCGATGCTGTCGACGCGAGCAAATTAGACGAAAGCGACAATTATACTTTCTCTGGCGCTATCTCTGTCCCGACTCCTTCTTCGAGCGGACATGCTGCGAATAAAAGCTATGTCGACTCTGTCGCTGCTGGTCTCTCTGTAAAGGAAAATGTCAAGGTTGCTCTCGATAGCAATGTTGATATTTCTGATCTTCCTGCTGCGATCGATGGAGTTACTCTTTCCAATGGAGACAGAGTCCTCCTTTTCGGTCAGACATCAGCAGCCGAAAACGGCGTGTACAGCTACACGAGCGCAGGTTCTTCTATGTCTCGCGCATCAGACATGGACGCAGGAGCAGACTATCCCGGAGCATTCCTCTTCTGTTTACAAGGGAATACTTTTGCAGATCAAGGATTCGTCTGTATCAACGATACAGCACCCTCTCTCGGCTCTGACTCTATCTCCTTCCAAAGATTTACCGGTTTGGGGAAAGTGAGTGCATCAGGAGGTCTACAGAAGCAGGGAGACACAATCTCGATCGCCGATGCTGGCGTATCTACAGCGAAGATCGCGGACGCTGCTGTCAGCACTGCAAAGATCGCGGATGCTGCTGTCTCTTCTGTAAAGATTGCGGACAATGCCATCAGTAATGCAAAAATGGCAGACGACTCAGTCGGTGCGAATGAATTGATAGATGCCTCTGTCGGTTCTGCTGCTCTTGCTTCTGCTGCTGTTCTCACAGCGAAGATCGCAGACAATGCCATCACCACAGCAAAGATCGCGGACGCGAATGTCACTGCCGGAAAATTAGCTTCCAACAGTGTAGAGACAGCGAAGATCTTAGACAATGCGATCACTAACGCGAAACTTGCTGACAATGCTGTAGACACTGCTGAGATCGCGGACAATGCCGTTTCTTCTGCGAAGATTGCAGACAGCGCGATCTCTTCTGCAAAAATCGCCTCTGCTGCTGTTTCTTCTGCAAAAATCGCCTCGGGTGCTGTCGGAACGACTGCTCTCGCGGACACTGGTGTCACTGCTGCGAAGCTTGCTGACTCTTCCGTGACTGCTGCAAAATTGGGTATCTCATTCAAGCAACAAGGATTTCAGATCTCAGGAGGATCGACAACTACTCTCGATCTGTCTCAGGCTCTCCCGAGTAACACTGTTAACGCTGTGCTGGTGTTTAAAAATGGTCTGTCTCTTCGAAACATGACTGCTCTTGGTGATACTCCTGCGGACAATGATGAGTTCTCCGTCTCTGCTACCGGAGGAAGTGGCGGAAATGCACGTCTGACTTTTGGATCAGCTTTGTCCGACTCAGATGGCGTTTTGGTCTGGTTCATCCACTAATCCCACCACAACAGATCATCCTCTGATCATGGGGAGGGGATGCAAATCCTCTCCCTTTTTACATGGAGTCATTATGGCACAAAGGGTACCAAGAAAATACACATCCGGTCTCGGCAAGAGTACAGCAGCGAGACGAAAAGCCGAGATCAGAAAGAGGATCTCTGGGAAGAGAACAGGATCCGCAAAATTCAAACCGCTCCCAGGAGACACGAAAAAAACTCGTCCGTCTCGATATACACTCTCAGCGAAGAAGATGAGACAGGAGATCCGAGAGGCTACATCGAAAATGGAGACAGGATCCCAGCAAGACAGATTCATCCGAGGAGTCTCAAAAGTAACAGGAGTCCCGAAAGGGATTATCGATCAGGTATACAAAAGAGGGTTAGCTGCGTGGGCTGTCGGTCATCGCCCGGGAGCGACGCAGTCTCAATGGGCGAGAGCTCGCGTGTATTCTTTTCTCCAGAAGGGAGGAGCGGTAACGAAGGGTCCAGATCGGGAGTTATACCAGAAAGCAAAGAAAGCTCTCGAGAAGAAAGGGAGGGGAATGAGGCTTCGTTAAATCGGAGACAGACATGAGCGGCTCTGAGATACTCGCCTTTCGACATCCCTCTTCTCTTTTTGGGTACACAGACGAGATCTCCGTCCTTCCATTTCGCAAAAATATCGATCATTGTTGCAACCTCTTTTATTATGCTATAATATGGAAGACAGCAGAGAAAGAGATACGGTCGCCCCGGTAACAGCAGAAGAAGTCTCAGAACGCTCTCAGACTATACTCTCACTCTAACAAATAGGTGCTACAATGGCAACAGTCGATCCGATTCGTTTTGCGAATACAATCGGGAATCAATTGGAAGGCGTTCTTCGTCTTTCTGCGATGATCTCCCAAGAAATCAATCTCCTTCTCAAAGATAATTCTAACCTTCGAAATACTGGTCTTTTAAGCTACCAAGGCTCCATAAACGGCACTGGAAGCGATACAGTACGTGTTCGTCTTGCTGGTCTTGACGGCTTCGACAGTATGGCAGCTGCTACCAATGAGATCTCAGACGAAAGTGCAAACAAAACAGCTCTTACAATCAACAGCGCAGACTTGATCGCTGCTCGTCAGTATATCATCTACGAGATGTCAGATCTCAGCTCTATGACTGGATTCGGTGGTTCTGACATTGACCCTTTCCGAATTGCTCAGTCAATCGCAGGATCTTACGAAACACGATTCGCACAATTGACCGGTGCTTCTGCTGCTTCCTTTACTCAGACAGCAGGAGCGAACACAACGACTCTCTCTGTCGATGACTTCTTCGACGCAATATTCAAACTCGAGCAGGCCGGATTCGGTACTGGTTCCGCAGGTGGCGCTCCTGGACCCTATGCCTGCGTCCTCGCGCCTAAGGCACTGACAGAGCTTCAGGACAGTCTCCGCAATGAGACCGGAAATGCTATCTCTCGAATGCAGTCCTCTATGGATATGCTTCAGGTAAAAGGAGAAAATTTCAAAGGTTCTCTCTTCGGTGTTGATGTCTACTCATCCGCTCTCGGAGTGAATCAAAATGCATCCTCTGGCTATGATAACTACATGATCAGCCCGATGGCTCTCGGTTATGTTGACGGTATTCCTGCAGGAGTACGCGGTTCTTCTGACCTGATGTCTATGGGTAAGGTAGTAGTCGAATTTGATCGTCGTCCGATGTCTGCGTCTACATTTGTTGTAGGACATGCATATCTCGGATGTGGAATTATCGAAGACTCTCGCGGAGTCAAACTGCTATCTAAACGCTAAGGATTGCAATGTCGGGAGGCTGCATGATCTACCATGTAGTCTCCGGATGATGCAGTCTCCCGGCCTTTTTTTAAATGGAGACTACAATGGACTACACAAATTTTTCGCAACCCTGGGAAGAGAAGACACAAGTCGATACACGAATCCCAGTCCGAGCGAACGCAAGATTTTTCTACGCACATAACCCAGAGAATTGGGAACTAAAATTGTACACGACACAGACAGACGACGGAAAGAAGAAGAAGACACAGGTTATCCCTGTTCTGCTTCCCGTGCTGTCATCCATACCAGAGACACCAGGTGTCAACGGAACGAGAGCAGTCGGAGGAAGACTCGACTCGTCGTATATGCGTACAACCTTACGAGACAATGGATGGACAATACTAGACGCATCGGAAGAGGACTATCTTCGCGTCTATCCTGCTCATAAGGGAAATTATTATACAAGTCGATGGATCGGGATCGAGAAGGTCGGACGAAGAATGATCGAGCATTTTGATCAAGACGGTTATGATGACTGGAGACTATCTCTGATGACATCCGGAAAGATCTCAACACCACATCCAAAAATCGCATCTCTTCGTCTGATAGGAATGAACAGAGCTCTCTCCAGACTAGAGAGGGACCAACATATCCCAGAGGTTCTGAATCGCCTCAAGAGTAAGCAGGACGAGCTCGCACAGACAAAGAAAGCAATCACACGAATTGAAAAATTAGGGAGGCTCGCCTATGAGCTCAGATAGAGAAAAGAGAGAAGCGATTGATCGAATCGCACAGCGAGTATCCAGACAAAGCAATTTATCACATCGAGACGCTCGTGATCTTGTTGTGAAACACATTAACCGAGCAGAAAACAAACGGAGTCAATAATGGCCTATACAGACAAAGCAGAATTTAAAATCCCTCGTCACATCATCTTAAAAGGTGGGGTCAATGTAGAGAGTTTAACAACGGTCCGAGTTATGGACTATTCAGATTCTCAAGTACAAATATTTGATAACAGTTCTCCGGGAGTTGTAGATTGCAAGCTTCCAGAAGCAAAGCCAGGAGCTTTCTTTTTTATCCATAATGCAGGCACTCAAGCGATCCACATTCGAGACGCAGGAGCAACGAAGACATATACTATTCTGGGAACAGCAGAGGGATGCATGGTAGCGTCTGATGGCTCTGACTACTACTTGGTATTTAAAGCATAATATGACGACTTCTTCCATTCCATATGCTGCACAGATCAGAGCGATCGAACTTCTCGAGAGAGGCAAGAGTCAAAAGACTCACCTTAAAGTATATCGAGACGGATCGCAATTGGTCCCCACAGCAGCGACATATACTCTTATCAAACCGACGGGAGCGGATCTCTTGACAGGAGAGACGGCTCTGATCAATGGATCAGGGACTGTCTCGTATACGCATACGCCTGCTCAATTGTCCGATACCGAATCGCTCGGAGAGGGATATGTCCAGGAGTGGACTCTGACCATCGACGGAGACCAGTATCTCTTCCGTCGAATGGCTGCTCTCGTCCGCAGACGCTTGTATCCTGTCGTTTCAGATATCGACCTGACAGCGACATACTCTGATCTCAATAATGTCCGTCCTTCGTCTCTGTCGAGCTATCAGCAATATATCGACGATGCATGGTATCAGATACTACGCAGGATACGAAATAGAGGGATGGGATATGAGTATCTCATGATGTCAGCAGAGTCCTTCTTTGAGGCTCACAGACATCTATCTCTCTATCTCATATTTCGAGATTTTCATTCATCCCTCGGACAGAGCAATGGTCGATATTTGGATCTTGCCAATGAACACTATAAGCTCTATCGTGATGAGTTCGACTCGATCAATTTTGTCTATGATACCGATCACGACGGCGAAGCAGACGACGCGAACAAGCGGACCCGAGGACAGCCGACAGTCTTTCTCAATCGTCCGGGAGAGTACTATCGGAGACGGAGATACTGATGTCTGCTGTCTCGGTCAAGGAAGTACAAAATGCACTCGCGACAAAGATCGGAGAATTGTCAGGATTCAGAGAGGTCCGACAGCTGCCGGAATTGTTCGGTCGTACTCAAAATACACTCGCTCATCTCGGCTTTTCTGTGGATGTCAGCACATCTAATCAGTCACCAGAGAGACAGAGGATCTCTGTCGGACTATATCTCGATACGACAATCCGAGTCCGCTTTGCTTTTCGTCTTCGTCCTCATGATCTTATATTGGACTATGGGAATGCTCTCGACAAAGAGCAAGAAGTAATTAAAACATGCATGGCTCGCAATTTTGGGAAAGCAATCGAGATCCGATTTTTGCGGGCAACAAGACGAACACCAGACAGTCAAGAATATCTAATCTCAGAAATAGAGCTCTCTGCTCTGCATACAATATCACTAACATAATCAGGAGTCAGTTATGGCCTATTCTACCTTACCAAAAACAAGACGAGACGCTGTCCTAACACTGAAGGACGGGACAGGATCACCAGTTACTCTCGAGATCGAATACGAAGAAGGGAATGTCACCTTCGACACACCAAAAGAAGCGCAGACTGTCATTCGTGATCGTGGTGTAATCACAACAATCCGAAAAGGAGACAGTGAACCAGCAGCGACAGGGTCTTTCTCTGCATTCTTCCGACAATTTACCGATGGCGCAGAAGCTGGATCTATGCTCGACTTCATCAACAAAACAGGACACTATGCTTCGAATGTTTCAACCGGATTGTCTGGGACTCCTTTCGTCGAGTTCTACTGTATCGACTTGGCTTATCGAATCGATGCCTCTTCTGTCGATGCTGCTGAGACTGCTCATCAGGCAACCTTATCAAAATGCGTCTGTACTGCTTCATTCACTGAAGGAGACCCTTCTTCCTTCACAATTAACTTTACTTGTTACGGTGGCGTTGTATACACTTAGATAGCATAAACGGAGACTACAATGAAAATAACTATCGCGAAAATGGGAGGAGAGATTGAGATCTCCTCTCCCTCTCTTGCTACATGTTTTGAATTCGTCTCTCTCTGGACATCAGAGTCAGACAATGCACAATTAGCGAGACTATGCGCGGGATCGATCGGAGTATGTATTGATCATCTTGCCCAGCTACCTAAGTACAGACCTAGCCGACATCGTGCTTCTGATTATGGTCATACTTGTCTGGATCGTCTTCTCGAGATCGGAGTGACTCCTTCTGTCATTTATTCGGAGGGAGTCAAGTGTCTCACACACATGACGACACGAATCCCGACAGAGAAAGAGGTCGATGAAAAGGCAAATTTTATCTCTACGGAAGAGCAGGACATCTCGACAGACTAGCACTTCAGATATCGCGGTTATGGGGACAGCATCCGCGATGGTTCCAGGGACTAGACAAAGACATACAGATCGATCTCATTGCTGATTATATTCTCGACCAAGAAGGAAAAAAGGAACGAGAAGAAAGAAAAAGAAAGTATAATATGCAACAAGTACAGAGAATGAGAGAGAGAAACAATGTCTAAAATCTTCGTGCAACAAGGCAATGCTGCTGTCTCTGTCTCTGATGAGATGGAGAGACTCGTGAAGCAGCTGCTCAATGCCAATCCGATTATCAAGAGAGCAATCGAGGACGAGATCGAGCAGGTCTATCAGGATGCGTACCGACAATGGCCAGTGAGAGTCATTCCTCCAAAGAGCGCAGACAGACGAAAAGAGCAGACGATATATGCCATTCAGCAGAGCGGGAAGACGAGACAGGATGCTCTCGCGATCGTCGAAGAGATGACATTCACACCGGAAGAGGGAAGGATCTCTCCAAAGAGCCAGGACTCCAAAAATAAACTGGAGAGAGGGATTATGGTCACATCAGACGAGCTCATCGGCTTTGTAAGAAATACCGCTCCGTATGCATGGGCAATAAGAACGGGAACATACACTCTCAATAATCTCGCGTATGGTACGCGTACCAGTAATGAATTATTATGGGCTCCAGTACGGAAAGCAGGAAACAAGCTCGCGAACGTACTTGCAGACGATCTACTCCGGAGGGCTTCGAAGTAATGGCAGATTTTAACAAGAGCGTAGAAATAACGCTCAAGGCAAACATAAAACAGCTACAGAAGAACCTCGAGCAGATCCCAGGGATGACAAAGAAGGAAGCGTCGAAGATGGTTCGCGCGCTGTCCTCTGAGTTCAACAAAGCACAGAAAGCAGCAAAGAGAGCAGCAGAGGAGAGTCGGAAAGCAGCGAAAGCGTCTGCGAAAGCATTCGAAGAATCGTCCGAAAAGATAGGAGAATCATTCAAAGGAGCAGCAGACGAAGCAGCCACAGCAGCAAGAGAGATAAAGGTATCCTTCGAGGAAGCAGCAGAAGAGACAGACGTACTCGCGGAAAACTCAGAAGCAGTCGCGACTGCTTTTGGGTCTGCGTCTCTTGCTCTCGATAAACTCGCTCCGGGCATGTCCGAGACTACGAAGAACGCTCTCGAAATGGCCGATGGATTAGCGACAGCAGCAGAGCAGGCGATAAAGGGAGGACCTGCGACAATGGCACTCACAGCGGGAGTCGTCGCTCTTGCTTTCGCATTCGATCAATTGGGAGCAGCGTCTCGAGAAGCAGCAGCGAACCTCATAAAGCAATTGGAGCAGTTCAAAGATCTATCCACAGAGATCAAAGCAGCCACAGACGCAGCGCGATCTCTAGCACTCGAACAGGAAGCAGCAGCAAAAGGCGTTGTCGATGCAAAGAAAGCAGAGAGAGACGCTCAGTTAGAGCTCCTCCTCGCACAGGGAAAGATCACGAAATTCGAATTTGATAGACAGAAGCTCCTCAACGAGAGAGACAGCATCCTCAAAAAGCAGCGAGACGATGAGAGAATTGCAGTCGAGATCGCAGAGAAAGGGATCAAGACACTCGAGGAAAAAAGAGATCTACTGGATCAGGAGCAAAAGATCCAGACAAACATACTCAACAGTGCAGCGACAGAAGCAGAGAAAGCAGCCGCAGAAATAAGACGAGCAGAGATCACTCAAGAGTATCAGGACATAACGAAAGCCGTGAGTGAATTCAAGAGCGCAATCTCTGACGCAAAAAGCACACAGAACGAATTATCCACAGCCACAGAAAGCGAATTCAAATTACGACTTTCGACCCTGAAACAAGAGAGAACGAACGAAGCAATTGCAAAGAAGAGGACCAGGGACGCAGAGAATTTAAAGGCAGTACTCGCAGAGATCGAAGAGATCGAACAGGTCACACTCCAGACAAGAGATCGCAATGCTGATCTCTCTTTGTCTATGCTGTCCCGAGAAGACCAAATCAGAAAGAGCACGTCCGGTCAGGTATCGGCACGAAGACAGCAGATTGAAGACTTGAAAGGACAGGTCGAAGCGACTCAGATATTGGCACAGACGGAAGCCTCTCGAGAGGCTGCGCGTGAATCAGAAGCAATCGCACAGGAGGCAATCGGTGAACTTCTGAAAGAGATAGGTCTCATAGAGATGCAAGGACAGAAAGAGCTCGATGCACTCAAAGAGCAGAATCACAAGAGAGAGCAAGAGCGGAAGGACAAAGAGAGAAAGGAAGCGGAAGAGACAGAAAGAGAAAGAATCGCAGCAATACGAAGAGAAGCAGCAGAGATCGGAGAACTTGGCAACTTGACAATCGGGACTTTTCGCAATAGCATCGAGACAATCCAGAACGTATCGAAAGCAGCAGGAGTCGAAAACGCGGGACTGATACGTGCTCTCTTTGAGATGAATCGAGTCGCAGCCATCGGAGAGATCGCATTCAACACAGCGAAAGCCGTCACAGCAGCAGGAGCGCTCGGTCCGCTTGCTCCTCTTGCTATCGCAGCAGCGACAACAGCAGCAGCAGCACAGACGGCAGCAGTTCTATCACAACAGCCTCCCAAATTACATATGGGTGGTATGACTCCCGATGAAAGGACTGTAGTCGTCAAGACAGGAGAGGCAGTTCTCGACAGCAGCACAGTGAATCGAATAGGAGGAGAGCCAGGAGTCCGAGCTCTGCAAAATGGACAAGGCGGATCTCCTCAGGTTATTGTGATGAACCCTTTTAAACATTTTGATCGATACATGACAGACAGACAAAGAGCGGGACTGTCTACAAGATCGTCAAGGAGATCTTACTAATGGCAGACACAACACCAGATTTTCTCAGAGGATTCCTTGTCCCTCTCGGACTGGGATCGAATAATGTATGGACAGCACAATCCACAAATACAGTCGCAGACGAGAGAGCAGGAGACCCGATCGCGCAACAAAATAACCCGATGCAATTGATAGCGAAAGGAAGACAGTCCGGAGCATCAGACATAACCATAAAGACCCAAAGCTCTGGATTCGCAGGAGACAAAGCCGGCTTTGTCTTTACCGATAACCAGACATCGACAACGTACGGAAGAGATCCGCAGAATTCTCTTTCCAGATTCCAGATTCTGGAATTCTCGACATCCGCTCTCAATGGGAAGTTTTTCCGTCCTGCTGCTCTGGATACTGGAGACGGGGATCTTCTGATCTCATACACAGAGGAGACAACATCTCTACACAGAGTACGCGTCAAGAAACTCAGTGTCGATGACGTATCGAGTGAGGTCACAGTATATTCTTTCTCTGCTCTGATCTCTATTGGATACAGGATGCTCTCTGATATATGTCAGCTTCCCGATGGATCGTATCTCATCGCGATACTACAAGGTACAGCAGAAGCAGCGAACGTCTCGACATACGTCTCCACAGACGACGGAGACACATGGACCCGGAGAACGTTCAAAACACTAGAGGACGAGATACTGGTGGGAACCTCGACAGGAGCGGGAACACTCACACACAATCCGCAGAGACTGAGGATCGCACAGACGCAAGGAGTCATACTCCTGATGATCGAAACACTGTTTAATGATACCAGCGCAACGAAGAGAAACCGCTTGATTCAGTATGCATCGACAGATCTCGGGGCCTCCTTTCGGAAGATCACCACAGACACAGAGATCGACGATCACTCTTTCCACAGTATCTCTCTCTATGCTTTTGATGGATTGTTTCGTCTTGCGTACTATGGGGACAAGGTTCCCAACTATATGACATTGCCGTCCGCTTTTACTTCTGCTCATGTCCTGAGAACAGCAGGATCGTTTCTCAGCATCTCGGGAGCTTCCTGCTCTGGGACGAATGATCTCATGACAGACGGGGATCTCATGTGTTACACAGATGACAATTCGTCTCATCATATCATCGCGCGAGATACGTCATCAGCAAACAGTTATCTTATACACTGGTCACAGGATGCTCTATCATGGAGAAAGCAAGGACAGACGATCAATGGGATAGGGAGAGCACTCCAGACAGCCGACTCGAGTTCATCGATACAAAATAGCTACGCGCTATCGTGGACAGGGAAGACGATCGTCTTGACAGAATGTGTATCGACAGCGACAAATTTCTCTCTTCTTGCTTTGCATTTTGGGGGATACTCCTCTGTCACTCTTCCTCCTGCTGCTCTGAAGGAGAGCGAGAAAGCAGAATGGAATCGATCAGGATACCGATTTAATTATCTCGGTCTCGATCTATACTCGAACTATTCTTCATTGACAGCGACAGGAGCAGGGACGGAGACACTAGACGCAGGAGGAGTCGCTCTGACAGCACAGAAGTTTTATACAGCATCCCCGAATCTGTCTGGTCTTCCCTCTTCGGACATTCTCGATCTCGGTCTCTTGGTTCACTTCCGTATCGAGAGCATGTCCTCCGGAGACGTTACGAACAATTACAGAGGGGTCAATCTCAAGATCGACGATGGGAGCGCAGACTATGAGGTCACAGTCCGGATCTCTCCTTCATCCATCAGGATAGAGGACGACAACGGATCGACAACAAAATTAACATTGTCAGGATTATCTCTCAATCGTCTCGAGTGTCTGGTCTCTCTCAGTACGGGAAAGGTTACTCTGTTCTATCGAGACATTGACGCGATCGACAATAAGAAGAGATGGGTCGATGCTGGGACCTTTACAGGATTGACAGACGGAGGAGGAGGGAGCGCAGCTCACACAGTCCGCTTCGGGAATCTACAATCCACGGGCACACTGAATACGCAATGGTCACATATCAATATTGCACAGGGATTCCAGTTCAGCGAGACATTACACGACTTTACGAATCCCGACGATCTGATGTTTCGGATCTATCCATCAGCAGGATCTTTCGCCTGGACTACGGATAACGTCTTGATCTCTACAGCAGACGGACAGACATATGAGGGAGACGAGTACAAAATAACGCCAGACAGCAATTATTCAATCAACAATGTTTTTTATTCGGTCTCACCTACTTCTCGCGTTTTTTGGAGAAGTCAATCCGTCACATCAGGAGCAGTCCCAGAGCAAAAGATTGCTCTGAAACTGGATCCAGACACATCGGTCCACATAAACGAATCTCTTCCGAATGACATCCTCGGGATCCACATCGCAGGACACAACTTTCTCACAGCAGAACTACAGTATTATTCCGGGGGATCATGGACGGCTTTCGATACGTTCAACACAGCGATCTTATCGAAAGCGGTCCCAGAGGGGAGAACACTCAGAGGAGACTCCTCCGCTCCGAATCAACCGTACTTTAAATACAACGAATTAGCAGGATGTTATATCAGAGTACAGATATCAGCAACTGATTACGCATATCGGAAGATTGTCAGCAATTCAGAAGGACGCTTCGGAGGCACATCGACAACGACAAAGCAGTCTGTAATACTTTTGGACGAAAAGGTAACGCTTTCGGGTATATCTTCTGGGAATGTAAACATTATTCCCAAGAGCATGTCCCTTGTAATCAATCTGGACGGACTACGATTCGAAGCCATCGCGATCCGTATACACTCCCAAGAGACATACGACAAAGACATCCGAATCGGATTGCTACATGTCGGATCGATACTCATCCCAGGGAAGCAATACCAGAGAGGACGGACGATCAATATAACATCGGGCACAGAGAGCACAGAGACACAAGGAGGAGTCCTATACTCTCGAAACTACAGACCGAGCAGAAGGACATTCCGAATCGGATGGACAGAAGGGATCGACATATCGACATTGCAAGGAGACAATCCGGATCCGGACTACTGGACAGCGTCTCTCTCTGGATCAAAAGAACCGATCGCAATCGCGAACGATGTTCCGTATCTCCTGCAGGGACTGCTCGACTATCTACAAGGAGAGAAGACACCGATCGTATATCTTCCATTCATTGAAAAGAGCAGCACACCGCGAGAGCTCCTGAGAGACGATGAGCAGGCTCTTTGTGTTCTTGTCGGAGACATACAGATCGAATCTGTGCTCGGTAACGAATTGCAGAGTACGAGTGGGGAGCTTATGAGAGTCGGGACAATGACACTACAAGAGGTTTTATAATGCGAGTATATCCGAGTATCGACTTTCTGGAGACAGACATATGCTTCCTCGCGGAGGTCGATGTCTTTGGCACTGTGTATTATTTCTCGTCATTCCCTATCGTCTTGTCTGTGCAAGGAGGAGGAGAGGTTTTATACACAGGAGGACTATCCGATCCAGAGTACTATCAAGGACTCGAGGAGATCGGACAGGTCAAGCTATCACAGGATACTGTCGCGATGTCTCTTCGCTTTCCTTTCGATGTCGCACGAAGGCAGATGCTCGGGAAGGGAATAGAGAATGCTGTCGTTACGATCTCATATGTAACAACCAAGAAGAGACAATCTCAGCAGACATTCAACGAGCGTATTCCCATATTCAAGGGAATAATCAGAGAACCCGTGTATGGTTATCCTGGACTTGATAGCGGCACGTGTGACTTCTCGGTCGAAAATGAGATCTTCGTCTCTGACTCGTCTCTGCTTCGCATGATCAATCAAGACCTAACAACCATCGGACAAGGACAATTCTCCAGAGGCAATTATGCAGGAGGAGGACTGATCGAGAGCGTGATCAGCAATGGTCTCTTGTCTGCTGAAAAGAAGTTTGAGGGAAAGATTGTTCCAGCTGTCATCGGCTCGCCAGGGAAAACAACGAGACCCGACGGAACGACAACAAATTACCCGTCGACTCCTGCCTATATCATTGCTCTCGATGCTTCCTCTCCTCCTGTACAGGGTTATTTTGTCATCGCAGGACATCCCACAGAAGCAGACACAATCACCTTCGAGGATAACAACGGGAACATAAATTTTTCGGTAGCTGTCAATCAGGCCCCCGGAGCGAAAGGACAAGTATTCTCTTATGTCAAAGTATCCGCAAACGATATAGACATCGATGTCAACAAAGAGAACCTACAGTATTTTTGTCGATGGGTAGGGACAGGAGGAGGAGCAGTCTCCCCATATACAGGAGATACTCTCTCAGGAGGAGGAGACTTATTATACTGGGCTCTGTCTTCTCTTGGTGTGCTCTTCGATCGGTCTGCTTTCGAGTCGGTTCGAGGACTGCTCAATCAGTACAAATTCGACGGATACATAAACGACCCCAGTATCAAGATCTATGAGTTCTTACAAAAGTATATTATTCCGATGCTCCCTGTCACAATCGCGAACGGAGCAGAGGGATTGTATCCGATCATTGACTGGAGACTGACAGACAATTTCTCTCCCAGGATAGAGATAGAGACTTCGGAAGTATTCAAGAGAATCAAGCCGGTAGAGACACGATCGACGAATATAATTAATGATCTAACCGTACAGTATGCATCAGGATTCGTCCGGTCTCTTGCTCCTGTCGATAGTGGACAGATACATCAGATTGCAGAGGGATCCGAGTATCACGGCACAGTCTATATCAGAGACAAGAGAAACGAAGACGCTGTCCTTCCTTACGAGATTGTTTCTCCATACAGTATACAGTCTGTCCAGAGATACGGACGGCAGGAAGGAACACTCTCTCTCGAGTACGTACACGACAGAGACACAGCGATAAAAATCGGGATGGACCTGATCAGACGGAAAGCACTCCCAGAGAAGAGGACACAATATCAAGCCGCTTTCTCCTTTGGTTATCTCCGTCTCGGAGACGTGATATCATTGACAGATCCGGATCTCGGACTAGAGTCTGCAAAGGTGCAGATCGTCGGGAAGCAATACGACGGAGCAGCATGGTTATATGATATAATGTACCAAGAGACTACGATAGACTTGAGAAGAGTGACCACATGATAATTAACAATTGGAAGAAAGTCATGCCTCCTATTTTGCGACGTGTCGAGTCGATGGGATACAAGATTTTCACAAATAAAGATTATGACTTGAACCTGATCGGAGTCCGATCCCCGTCTCGCACGCCAGGGAGATTCGATGATATGTTTCATTGCGTGTACAAAGACAGAGGAGAATGGATTGAAGAGCGTTATGTCTGCACGACAGACGCATCTCTCGAGCAGCATCTCAATCCCGGCAACAGCAAAGGAGTCGCAGTCCTCAAGCCTGGACAATATAGAGGAGCATGGAAGCTTGACATGCATAGAGGCTCGTACTTAGCTTTGTGTCAGAGAAACGCAGAAGTAACCGTCTATAGGGACAATAATTTAAATAATCAGACAGACTATCTCGAGGAAGACACAGGGATGTTCGGTATCAACATCCACAGAGCCCACAAGAGCAAATTGGTCGACTCTACTCGCTACTATTCGGCAGGATGTCAAGTGATACAAAACCCTGCGGACTTCTCTCGTCTGATCGGTCTCGCACAGTTACAGGTCGGTATCGGATACGATTCATTCTCATACACGCTCATCGAAGCGGACCCTATGGAGGAGGAATGGATCAAGCGACTGTAACAAATCTATGGATGGATCTCGCGACGAATGCTCCTTTCGTTGGCTTTCTCCTGTATCAATACTGGGACCAGAGGAAGACGAACAAGGAGCAGAGAGACGAGATGAAGGAGATCCGGAAAGAAGCCAGGGACCAAGAGCAGATCATCCGCGATCGCTTCGAGAAGGTGATCCGGGAACTCAACCAAGACAGAGACCATCTCGTCTCCTCGTTCTCCGATCGGATCATGTCTCTCGAGAGAGGACAAAAGAAACTCTTTGCAATACTCGAACCTCTCAAAGAGCAGATACAAGAGATGAGGATCAAAGAGCAGATCAAAGAACAGGTCAAAGGATAATTACTGGTTACTTACAAAACCTCTTGATTATTTTTACCAGTCCGCGAACCTCATGAGCGATACGCCAGAACGAGCGAGAGAACACAGAGCAACGATACAGACGATGATACAAGCGCATACAGTCGAGAGCGTCCTTCTTCGCTCTGTGCGCTCCTTCTAGGTTCCAATTATAGTATTCTCTGATGTTCTCGAGAGACAAAGATCCGATATGCGGGATGTGCTCATGAGCGAGAGTGATTGTATCGATCAGTCTGCGCTTATATAATGCTTTCACTCCATGCTGATGGAGTAGCTCTGAGATAAAGGACTCATCGAATCGGATGTTATGACCGATCAGAATCGCGTCTTTTGTCAGTTCGGAGATCATCCGAGCAGCCTCCTCCTGCTCTTTCGCTTCGTACCACTCCTTGATAGAGAAGCGGTTTATATCGAGAGCTCTCGGGTCTGCTAGGTCCAGACGTTGGGGAGACAATTTCTCTACCCAGACCAGAGGAGGAAAACCCTCTACACATCGAATAATACATATCTCTATGATCTCGTGTATCTCTGGATTCAGTCCTGTAGTCTCTATATCGACAAAGCATTTTATCTCGCTCATATTATTTTTCCTTATTTTGTTGACAACCCGACAACACTCGGGTTATACTGACTAAGTATTCAATACAACAAGGAGACAATACCATGCAACACACAAGACAACAATATCTCGAATATGCCAAATTTTGTCAACAACGAATCGACGAATTGAAAGCAGATCTCGCAGCGATAAGAAGTCTTCGTCATCACCGATATGTCGATACAGATCGTCTCGTCTCAGAGATCGAACAAGAGGAAGCAGACAGAGACGGCTATCTCAAGAAAGCAGAGACAGCGACAGAAGCTCCTATTATGGAAGAGCACGATTTTGTAACATACACAGAAGACGGTTATGACATCGATCCAAAGAAGGTCAAGAAAGCAGACGCATCTAATATCATTGCATGGATTTTTAAATGTTGGACAGAGTCCGCGATTACTCCAAAAGGAGTCGAGCCTGGCAAGTATCAACATTATGGAGCAATGCTCGATCTTTTCAATGCACGAAAAATTACAAAGAAGAAGATCTATCAAGTCGCAGAGATCTTCGACTTCAATAGAGATGTAGTCGCGATGAGACTCTCATACTTACAATCTATCTAACCCAGGAGACACAATGACAGATTATGTCACAACAGAGGAGATCGACTTCTCGGAATGGTTAAGCGAGACGCTTAACACATACAAAATAAGTTCATCCCAACTAGCAAGAGAGATCGATGTCAATCGATCGACGGTCTCTCTGTGGAGATCCGGACAGCGTCTTCCGACCTGCCGATTGAAGGTCCGTATCGCAGACGCTCTCGAGAAGAGAGATATCGATAACAAGTCTGCTCTGCTTCGAGAGATCTTGTGGAGATGTCATGTCTCCGAATGGAGGAATCATGAAGCGTAGACAATTCAATCCGGATCTTCTTCCCAAGGTTCCACCAAAGAAGGAGAAGACGAAAGGATGCAGAAATACAAATAAGAGGTTCCCAGAGATCAAGAACTTCTTTGTTCTGTATATCTCTCTGTCTCGCGGGAAGTGGAATAGAAAGGAGATGGCTGCTTATGTTGATTATTCACTGTCAAGTATCTCTCATTGGAGACATGGTGCTCCTCCTGGGAGACAAGTACACAGACACATATCGAGATATTTTGCTACAATTACAGGGATCTCTTCTGTGTTGATCTTGAGTGATCTCGAGCATGCATACTCGGAAGGATGGAGAAACTTTAAGAATGAAGAAAACAAGAAGAAGGAGACAGAATGATCCCAGTACGATCCGATCATGTCAAGCGCAAAGGACGACAGACTGAGATCGTCTGTATGTCTCAGAAGGAGCAGACAATCTCAGGACGGGACTGTCGGGTCTCTGTGGCTGTTACTCGCTCCTCATCGGGAGGACAGTATGTCACGATCGTCTATATCTATCCAGATCATCCGCGATATGACTTTGCTACATGCAATTGTCAGGGATGGTATTTTAAAACGATATGCGGACATGTCTCTGCTGTCCTTGACAAAGCAACACAGGAGAGAGTATGATAATCGAGATTGCTCCCGTAGCATGTCCTCGTCCCAGAGTGACACGAGCGGGAAGGGTTTATTATCCAGTGAAATATCGCGAGTGGGTGAAAGAGATGAAGGAGAGACTGTCGGATGTATATGTCCCTGATGGTCCGATCATGGTAGAGATTACATTCGTAATTCACAGACCGAAGCGTCTCGGAGCCGGCGAACGAGAGTATCACGACAAGAGACCCGATCTCGATAACCTGGTAAAGTCTGTTCTTGATGCTCTTCCCATCGATGACGATTGCAGAGTCGTCAAGATCGTCGCAGACAAATTCTATGCCTCATCCGATGAGGGACCATCGATCGAGCTCATGATCCAGAACGCACCGATCTACACAACAATATAAAAAAATACCCTGCTCTGATACGAACAAAGCAGGGTACACAAGGAAAATCTTTACAACACAATAACATGACACGAGGATAAACAACATGTCACGCCTATACAATATAACCGCTTTTCCGAGCATACTCAACCCCCACAAACAAATTAGACGATCTTATTCTTGGACGAATCTCTGTCGCTTCCTCGGAGCAGACAGAAAACCAGTAGAGAAGCTCAAGCAGGGATGCTGGTCTCCTGCTGTCTTTGATGGAAAGAGATCCGCAGAGAATGTCGTCTCCTTGTCCTGTATCGTCATCGATGTCGATCATGATGTCCTCTTCTTCTCTGTGTCTGTGGCTATGTATCTTCACAGAATTAAAGCATATTTACACACCAGTGTATCGCACAATCCCTGGACCGAGGACAGGTTTCGTCTCGTCATTCCTCTCGCGGAAGACGCTCCTGCGGAGGATTGGATGTTCTATCATATGGCAGTGAAAAAATATTGGGACATGATCTTCCGGGGTCCGAAGTTCGACGAGAGCGCAAAAGATGCAAGCCGAGCGTATTTTGTCGGATACAGGACGCAATACTTCAAAGAGAATCACATCAGAGGGAAGCTTCTCGACTGGGCAGGAATGGCACAGGATGCAAAGAGAGACTATCTCGCAGAGCGCAGACGTATCGAAGCAGAGAGAGAGCAGCGTCTCGAAGAGCTCCGGAAGAAGGAGCAGCAACTCGGACAGAACAGAAGCTACTCGGATAATAGACGGATGAAGTATCAGCAGCTATCCGAATGTCCAATAGAGAGAAGAAAGCTCGCTGTCTTCCTGGGATCGACGATGAAACACGGAGACGCAGGAGAACGAGCTACGGGCTGGACTTGTCCTCAATGTCATCTAAATGACTGTACATTCTTCTTTATCGACCCGATACGCAAGGACAATAACAAGAGCAGCAGTCTAGCGTATTGCATGCACAGATCGTCATGTGGCTTTCGGAAAAGCCTCGGATACTTGGCAGAAATAAACGGATACCTATAGGAGACAACATGAGCAACACACAACAACTACACAGCACAACGAGCGCACGAATCGAGATACTAACGAATATGGGATTCGACATCCGGATCCGGAGATCAGACTCAGGAGACAAGGTTCTCGCGTCTCTGTACAACATCACGCAGCTGCTGAGACATCATCCTGTCTTCAAGGGTCGATCGTACTATGACTCTTTTGCGGAGTCTGTCCGATGGGAAGACGCTGTCGGAGACTGGGGAGAGATCACTGATCACGATGTCGATATGATCCGATATGTCTGTCAGGATCGATGGTCTGTCAATTTCAAGAAAGACGACATCTTCGCTGCTGTCGAGATCGTAGCCAAGGAGAACAAGAAGAATCCGATACATGATTATTTTGATAGCATCAGAGGAAAGTGGAAGCCGGGAGACGAGCCAAGAGCAGAGAGACTGCTGATCGACTACTTCGGAGCAGAAGACACGCCCATAAACAAAGCATACTCTCTCCGATGGTTGATCTCTGTCGCTGCTCGCACATATGCCACAGTACGCAAGCCGATCAAAGCAGACGCGATGCTCGTTCTGTATGGAGGACAAGGAATCGGAAAGAGTACCGCTCTGCGCTGTCTGTGCTTCTCGAGTGTGCTATCCGGTCAGTACTTCGGAGACAGTGAGCTCTCTATGGATAACTATCGGGAGAGTGTGCAGGCTATTCAAGGGAAAGCAATCTATGAGCTACAAGAACTAGCGAAGAGGACGAAGGATGTCAGAGTCGAGAAAGCATTCCTGTCTCGAGACTACGATGATGTTCGTCTCCCGTACAAGAGAAGCTATCAGAAATTCGCGCGGAAGACGATTTTCTGTGCGACAACGAACAAGAAGAATGTCCTGAATGATGCATCCGGATCTCGTCGCTTCTGGTGTGTGGACCTGGGACGCAAGAAGATAGACATATGCAAACTGAGACAGGATCTCGATCTCATATGGTCCGAGGTTCTGTATCACTACGAAGCAGGAGAGCAGCATTATCTCACAGACGAAGAGGAGCAGCTGCGCGTCTCGTCTGCTGCTGACTTTACGGATCCCCATCCTCTCGAGGATGCTGTGTTGGATGCTGTGTCTCTTCTCTCTCCTCCTTATACAGTGTCTCAGATATTGGAGCATATATACAAAGACCCAGACCCGACAAGATACTCTATAAAGCATCTCGACAAGAGTACGAGACAGAATCAAGCGATTATCTCAGACATCCTGCTGTCGAATAATTTTGTCTATGCTCGTCGGAAAAAACACGAGAATGCATCGAAGCGTCTCCGGGGATGGTGGCCGTCATAATTGGACGCGTCCACAGTTTGACCAGCAATGAAACAGACAAAAACCTCGTGATATACGGGGTTTTTTTATTGCGTCCACTAAGTCCGTGGACTTTCTTATAACTTTTATAATTACCCCTTTTTATAAAGTTTATAGAAAAAGTCCAATTATATAGTAAAACAGAGGAAAAGCTAGGTAGAACCTTGTTATTTTGCTGGCCAACATGCTGGTCAAAGGGTGGACTTTTTGGACTTTCTACGAAAAAGTACAGAAAAAGTGTAGAAAATGGTTGCACTATGAAAACATATCCTATAACCTGTTTACATGATGACAACGACACAAGGAGAAAACATCATGAGATCACAATACAAATACACATTGACACTTCGCGGTTTCCAAACAATGCAGAGAGAAGCAGCTCATCCTTTCAAAGGATATGAAGGGGGACTCAATAACATTATGAAAAAAGCATACTGGGTCAACGTCACCAGAGGAAACAAGACAATTAAAAGAATCATTGTGCAAATGAAGGACGGATCGAAACTGTATTCTCTCGCAGACTGGAGATCATGGAACAATAACCCTCACACGATTCTTATGAGAACACTCAACGAAGCCAAATAACAACCAACACAGCCCCGAAAGGGGCACAACCAAGGAGACAACATGAAAACATTATTCATACAATATCACTCAGGAATGAGACAAGTAATCACAGACACTTCGGACAATCTTCTCGACTTCTTGCTCATGGAGATCGACAACGTCGAAGACGCAGAGATCATCGAGCATATCGACAAAAGAAACGAAGTGAAAGCCACCAGAGAGAGACTGGGTCTCACACAGCAGGAATTTGCAGAGAAGATCGGAGTAGCCAGAGAGACGATCAGCAAGTGGGAGAATAATCATTTTGTCATCACAGAAGACAACCAAAAGAAAATCGAGAGACTATCACAATCTAAAGATGGAAAGATCCACAGAATCGAAGACTGTGAGCTCTCGGTCCGGACTGAAAATTGTCTCAAGAATGGAGGCTTCGACTATCTCGAAGATGTTTATATTCGAGTACAGTCCGAAGGAGACGAGGGACTGCTCAGACTGAAGAACTTCGGGAGAAAATCTCTCAATGAAATTAAAGACCTGTTCGAAGAATACGGACTGGTATAACAACCCAACAACAACAACACAGGAGACTACATCATGACAACAACAAAAAACACAGCAGAGAAGATCGAGGGGATCATCTCCTTCCTGGTCGAGAGACTGAAGCAGACAGAGGACAAGGGACGACAGGTCGCTCTCGTCGAGATGATCGAGGTATTGCGCGGGAGACTGGAGCTCCTGACGATGATCGACGTACAGTATCTCGTCAACAAAGCGAACGAAGGAGACGAGAGATCAAAGCGTCTTCTGATCCAAAGATACGGGAAGGTTATCACTTCCGAACTACTGGAGCAGACATGATACTGTATAATCTCTTTGCTCTGGCTCTCACGGCTCTCTCTGCTTTTGCTATTCCTGTCATTATGGATATCGATGATCTTGACGATGACGAATAGCTGATTATATAGAGATATATCTCTGACGACAGACATCTTCTTCTCGAAGGTGTCTTTTTTTATGGTTCACAATCGTCTCCAAAAATATAGTATCGATTGAGATCTATCGGGTAGAATGAACCATCGACAGAGGAGCAGACATGAAGAGCGACCTATACCATCTCACGAAACGATTACAGGCTCTGTCTCTCTCGCTCAATCGACAACATGACCAGGGTATCGTCGATCTCAAGAAAGTGGAACTGATAGAGATATATGTCGAACTGATAGAGATTATGATCGATCTTCTGGCAGAAGAAGAGGAGACAGAGAGCGAAAGCAGCGAGGAGGAAAAATAAATTCACATCATTATCGCGATTTCCGATATACCGGATGGCGTTTTTTTAATTACCTTAAAAAGAATTGTTGACAACCTGAAAACAATCGGAGTATAATAGTACATGTCGGAAACAAAATAACCCAAACTCGACAGACAAGGAGACAACATCATGAATACCGAAACAATGATAAATACACTTAAGCAACAATTAGAAACCTTCAAAATGAAGCAGAAAAAAATAGAACAAGCTATTGATACTGTCGTCGAAATTTTGCCAGAATTAGATGTCAATAATGAAGGTTTCAACGATTTACTCGATAAACATCCTGCTACATGTGAACTTCGGATCTTAGAACATAAATATGGATGGGGCGTTGAAAAATTAACAAATGCAATTAGCGAATTAGAAGAAATAAGAGATCTGCAATAACCACAAAACAACAACATCATGGAAACAACATCATGGAAACAAAAAAGATAACGACAATTAAATCAGTATGCTCCAAAATACTAGAGAACAAAGAGACAGGAAGGTGGGTAGAAGTAAGATACACACAGCAATACTCCGACGGATACATTGAATTGTGGGTATATTCCGGATCAAACGATGATACTCTAGGATTCGAAAACCTCAAAGACTTAAAAGACAAGTGGCTCATTGTAGTCGATTAACCAACAAAGCCCCGAAAGGGGCGCAACCCCAAAAACAAGGAAAAGAAAAATGCCAATCAATCAACAATACAAGCCACACAGAAAGGGACGAGAGTTGCCAGTTCATTCTTTTAGAATTAAATCGTGATGATTTATTTGGAACCGAGATTATTATGTGACAGAGCGATCATATCCATAGATAAAGAAAAAAAAGTCGTTATCTATGAATATGAGACTTTAATCAATACCCTGATAGACGACTATATGCACTCTGATCCCTTAATAGATTGGGAAGACGCTATCGACGTATCAAAAGAATATGTCTGCGCTCTAATGATAAAATACAAGAACGAAAAAAACAAAGAATGGTCTATAAGAATAGAGCATAACGAGAGATAATCCAGAACAGCAACCAAGGAGCCGAGACTAATCCTCTCGGCTCTTCTTCTTTTCTCTCTCGAGTTGCCGCAGCTTCGCAGAGACGAATCGTCTCCCCGGATTCCCTCCCCACAGAGACCAGGCAATCGCAGCCTTACTGGTCTTGTCCTTTCGTGCTTCTGCTTCCTTCTCGCTCTCTCCGTGACGAGCGAACCATGCTCTCATCAGTATCATTTGTTCCTCATCTATAGATCCAGACGCGAGCCGGCTTGCTGTTCTCATCCCTGTCCCTGGGACTCTCTTCCCTCCTTCGTCCTTGTACGCTGCTCGTCTGCTCATTGGGAGACTGAGGTTATAATCTATCGCTCGACGTGCTATTCTTGAGACGGTACCAGGGACTCGATACTTTGGCATAAAAGCTCCTATTCTTTGCAGATATGATACAATATGAGTATAATAACATACAAAACAGGGAGAAAACATGCGAAAAAAGAACACAAGAAAGACCATAAGATCAGTCATGTCGAAGCCTCGTCCGAAACCATCGAAACCGAAAAGAGGAAGCAGAACAGCAACCAACAAGAAGAAAAAGAAGTAATGTCGAGAGCGAGACGCAACAGAACACAGAGCGAGAACAGAGCGATAGCAGACAAGGTCACGGAGCTCCGGATGCAAGGACTACCGAAGAACAGAGCGACAGCAGCAGCCTTTCGTATGTTCTCGGAGAACGAGCTCAGGATCAAAACAGAGACGATACGAGAGCAGCCTGGCAAGACAGCAGAGCAGGTTGCAATCGAGAGAGCAGCAATACTAGCAGCAGACAGACTGCGAAAAAAACGAAAGCAGCAACGACGACGACAGGAGCAAGCAGACATGCTCGCTCGTCGATTGACAATACAAGCGAAGAAAGAAGGAAGACAACTCACCAGAGCAGAGAGAATACTGATAGACAAGACGAGAGAAGGGAAGAGATAAGGCTGTGTGTCTAGCACAGACCCCCCCGCACTGCGCGTA
>TARA_R100000655_G_scaffold18867_1_pt1 | contig 29753 bp, 31 predicted proteins | sample TARA_R100000655 | Tara Oceans TARA_R100000655 (sample SAMEA2622497) | marine metagenome | biome: marine biome (ENVO:00000447); feature: deep chlorophyll maximum layer (ENVO:xxxxxxxx); material: "saline water (ENVO:00002010), including plankton (ENVO:xxxxxxxx)" | depth 90 m
ATTGTCCAACCGCTATTTTTTGTCCAACCTGTGTCTGTATCAAAGTCTCCATTAGTTACCAACTCAGTATCACTCGTAGTAAACTTAAACTTCTCAAGGAATAACCGATTAAGTTCTTCGCCTGTAAGTTTCCTCGTTAATTTACCAGTTATAGAAGCGGTAAGTTTTCCTGTTAGCGAATTAAGGCCGCTGCTTTTTGGTGAAATAAAACTACTGGACATGAACTTATAATAAGGATTATCTGTCGATTGGAGCGATGTCTACGTAAAGAGTTTCGTTCTTTGCGGAAGTCCCCGTTCTGTTGCTAACAACTAATTGAAGCTCTGTTTGGGAAGTTGTAAAAGTACATCCTCCTGCTGATGTTAGAACCGCATCGGCTCCGAGGTCAACGTAAGCTCCTCCAACTTTATGTTGAAGAGTTAATGTAGTTCCCGAGCTAAAGGTTCCCGAGGCTAAAAAGGAATAAGTTCCACCCTTAATAGAGTTTATCTTTGGGCTACTGGTTCCTGAGTTGTACGTACCGTTTCCGTTAGTATCACCCGAACCATATAGGTTAATTGATGTTGTTGTTATCATCTTTGTTTTTCTCTGCTGCTGTTATTAATAAGTGTTTGTATTTGATCCAGACCCAGATTTAGCAGTAGATACCGAGGGTCTTCGAATTGTTAGAGAGCTGTTCCCCGTGCGTTTCTTACTTCTCCTGTTTTTGTCGGCTTTGTTTTCTACCACTTCTGCAACCTCACTAGGTTCTTGTATTGGTGGAACTATTGGTGGTGGCGGTGGAGCCTGTATTTTTGGGCGTGATAAGCACATGGTTTTCTCTTTGTTAATTATTGTTTGTTAAAATATTCTCGTTTTGTTCTGCGTTCTTTGCGCGTAAAAAATTAACGATATTGCGTTGACCGAAATAATAATCCATTGTTCGATATTCATCCTTTGGGCTAAACTCTTTAGGTGGAAAGATTTCATCGAGGGATCTTATCAGTTCATCGGAAACGAATGGGAAGGTATTATCCATATTTATCTCAGTTCTTTTTGATGTTGTTTATTACTTATAAGTCAATCTTTTTCTAAGGCACAAAAAAAGCCCCCGAGAATTTCCCGAGAGCTTTCTTTTTTGTTTGTTGTTTTAAGTGTTATTTACCAATAGAAAGGAACTCCTGTTTTCTTTTGTACGGATTTAGCTGCTCTAACCATAGCGCACCATTTACCCTTAGTGATGAACTCGCTATACCCAAGATCCTCGGGAGAGCATCTCATCATTATTGTACCGCCATCAATACAGTCTTCAAGTATCGAGAAGGTTAAGGGGTCACTTAGGTCAATCTCGTCCCCTGCTTTTAACCCGTACAGTTTTGTAATACCATGATCTAATTCTTCTTTAGTCCATTGACAAGGCGGGCAATCATCGGGCGTATCTAGGTGGCACTCGATAATACAATCCTCGGGTCTATCTTTTATTAGTTCCCACTCCAAGGGAGTGAATGTTACTTTAGGTTTTTTGTTTGTACTCATGGCTACACCATAGCATATTGAATTTTCAGCTTTATTAGGAAACAGGCTAAATAACTACCTAATGAAAAATCCGAGGCTACTATAATAGTATTAAAAAAAAAGTTAAAAATTTATTTGACGGGGTTTTGTGTATTTACAATATCCCTTAACTCCTCGGGTAATTTACCTTCCTTTATCCACTCGTCCGTTTGATACAAACACATGGCATTCCAGATAACTGCGCTAAGGTGATCCTCTTCTTCACAACCTTCCATAAAACCCCACAGGTGGCGGTAGATTGCATCGATATATCTGCTGAAACACTGACCCTTCTCCCAGTTGCGCTCGCCATACTTGTAACTGCCTAATTCGAACCTACGACTGACGGCTCGCAAGCTACTGATGGGCAGTTGGTTAGGACAGCCTTTCCCTTCCATAGAATCTCTCACTGATCCTGTTTCAAATTCAGTACGCCCTCCGCTATCGGGTAACGGCTTTCTTTCTACTACTTCTGCTTTGTTGGTGGATTCCATAATCTTACTTCTCCTTCTTTTTCATTATATTCGTTTTTGTTTCTAAGGATGTAGGAAAGCCGAGCGTTCAAGAGAGCGTCTTCTTCTGTCTGTCCTTTCGATTCGTAAGCCTTCACAACTGTTTCCCAAGTCGCTCCGTTCTTATCTAAAAGTTTGTTAGCCGTTACACTTCCTATTCCTTTAGCTCCCGAGAAGCCATCGACTGTATCGCCCGACATTGCTTGGGCAAGGTGGTTATAGTCGGCTTCCTCTTGGGTCATAAAGCTTGTCTCCTTGCTCATAAAGTTGAACCACTCGCACTCGGGCAAGGTTGCGAAATCTTTATCGGCACTTACCACTACGTTATCTTTTGAATTAGAACAAAGTATCCCGATAACATCATCAGCTTCGAGGTTGTTCCATCGAATACCATTGTAATTCTCGGAAGCCCACTCGGTCATAGCCTTTAACCCGAGCGGTTTTCTCTTATCTTTTCTGTTCGCTTTGTACTCGGGAAATATATTATAACGAAAGTTTCGGGAGTCCGAGAACACGAGATGCAACTCTTCGCATTGTGTAGCATCTCGGACGAACTCGATCATGTCATCAATGATTACTTTCATGTCCGTCTCGGAACTATGAAGGGTCCATATATCATCTTCCCACTTGGTCTCTTGCTCGGAAGCAAAAGCAGCACGATACATTATCATATCCCCATCAACGTAACTTGTTCTTTTTTGTTTGCTCATAATTATTATTAATGTGTTTCTGCCCAGTTGTTTCCTACTTTAAACTCACCATCCAAGGGACATTTAATACCGAGTGTCTTTCCTGCTGTACCGAGAGCAGTTACGAAAGCTCTTCCTAAATCATTAGCGTGTTCCTTTTTGCACGAGAACTGTACCTCGTCATGGATGTTTGCATGAAGTTCATAAGGGTGCTTTGCGTGATCTTTAACGAACTCGATCAAGGCTTGCTTCATTACAATACTTGCTGAACTTTGCAGTAGAGAATTAAGAGCTTTATGTTTCGAGCGTATCTTTAAGATCCTCCCATCAATCGAAGTGAGGTAGCCTTGTGTATCAACCGCCTTATCAATATCGGAAGTTAACTTTTTAAATGAGGGCATCTTCTTAAGGAATGTTTGTCGTAATCTCTTTCCTTCCTTCATTCCTTTCCCGACAATTTCCCCGAGCAACTGGTTACCGCATCCATAAAGATAAGCATAGATCCAAGTCTTAGCTTCTGATCGGGTAATCCCGAGAGCATCCGCATTAACTTGATGGATGTCACCCTCAAGAATCTCTCGAACATATTTACCTGAGTCATATTTAAATAGAACATGACCGAGCATTCTCAACTCGATGCCACTTGCATCAGCACCTACGAGAACTTTACCCTCGGGAGCTTTAAAAAGTCCTCGGGTTTCCTCACCGTAATCAGCGCGAACCGAGGGAACAGCGGATACATTTGGTTGTGAGTGAGTGCATCTCCCCGTAACTGTTCCTACTGTATTAACCGATCCGTGTATGCGACCCTCGGGAGTTACACAAGTAAGCCAAGCGTACCTACCATCAACCAGTTGACCTAATCTTTTTTGTACTAGGAGATACTCGAGAAGCTTTAAACTTTCCTTGGTATTTATTTTCTTGAGAACAGCTTCATTTATCTCAGGGCGTTTACCATCGTAGGCTTGAGGCTTCCAACCGTTAGCCATTAACCTCTCCGCTATTTGGTCACGGCTTCCCGCATTGAATGGTATTTCTCTTTTCTCATTACCCGTTTTTTCAGCGAGGTTTGCTATCGTTTGTTTAAACCCCGCCCGTTTCAGTTCTTCTTTAAGCTGTCCTTTTGTCTTAGCTGTGAAGTCGATACCCTCTACTTCAACTGTCCAACCTGCGGGTCTTTTCATCTCTACAATAGTTGGTGGAAAGACTTCCTGTAGTTCTTTATCAAGTTCAAGTTTTCTCACCATGAGATCCCGAGCTAGTTCCTCACCCTTCTTAACATTAAAAGGAAAACCGTTAAGTTCCTGTAAGCGAATAAGCTTTGCAAACTCATGCTCCATCACGAGAGCTTTCGAGGAAGTATTAGCCTTTAACAAATGCTCATATAAAGAGAAAGTTACTCGGACATCCTGATTGCAATACTGTTGCATCTCGTTACTAAAGTCTTCCCAAGTCTCGGTTTCCCCGTGATCCCCTTTAAGATTACCAAGGCGTATCCCCCAAGCTTTAAGAGACTGAGAGCCTATTAATTTCTTAGGAAAATTCTCTCGTTTAAAATCACTATCGCCAATGTCAGGGAATAATATTTTAGCCATCAACATAGTGTCTATAACTTTATGAATAGATATCCCGAACAGTTTATGAAGAGCGGGAACATCAAAACCGATACCGTTGTGGAAGACAACATACTCCGCTTGTTTAAGCATCGAGATACCCTCGGCTATATTTTGTTTATGTGTATTAAACTCGTAAAGTTCTTTTGTCTCTGCATCCAAAATGGACATACAGTGCATGGTATCCAGACCTAATTGAGTTGACCACATGGTAAGCCCATTGTGTTTCCCAATCGCGTTAGTTTCTATGTCGGCTATAAGTAGTTTGTATTTCATAATTTTTCTATTCATGGTTGCTAAAATCTCCCTTAAAAGATGTCTCACTAAGTACCCCATCATCGGGATTGTACTCGAGGTAAGTGGCGATACCTGTTTCCCCTGAGAATCTATTCTTCAAAACTGTGACCGTGGTTGTGTGCTTATCTTCATCTGATTCTGATTGTAAATTTCTACTGAGGGATATGACTTGATCTACAAGCTGACTGAGCGATGCCGATCCGCGGAGTGACGATAAGTTAGGAGCTAACCCATCTTCAAATCCTCGGTTGCCCTCGGGTCTTTTAAGGTGGCTGACCAGTATAAGAGAGAACTTAGATTCTTCAACTAAAGCTCTAAGTTTAGTCATCAAGATGTCTATGCTTTTCCTCTCCGAAGTCTCTCCTTCGGTAAGTCCTGAAACTACTATGCTAACGTGATCGAGAACAACGTGGGTAACCCCTTCCGCTTGCACCATAAATCTAATATGAGAAAGAAGTTCATCGGTATTCATAGATCCCCAATGGTCATATAGAAAAAATCTACCAGACCCGATAGTCTTCTGGTAACCCTCGGTAAATTGTTCATCTACCTCAAAAGGTTCGAGGTGTAACTGTTTCTTTAATTCAATACCGAGGATACCTTGGCCAGATCTTTCGATACTTTCTTCTAACGCTATGTACCCTACCTTGCACTCGGTAGTAGTTAAAAGATGGTGGGCAATCTGCCGACAAACTTGGGACTTCCCGACCCCGCTTCCTGCACAGAATAAACTTATTTCTCCAGTCCTAATTCCTCGGGTCATTTTTGTAAGACCTTCGAAGGGATAAGGGATACTATCTTCATTCGGCTTAGCCCGAGAGATCCTATCAAACAATTCAGTGCCGTTTATAATTGCCGAGGGAGACCACTTCTTAGCATCCCACATTGCCTTGATAACATCTTGACCCTTACCCTTCATAAGCATCTCGTTGGCATCCTTCTCGGATAACCGAGCGATGTAAGCTTTACCTTGAGGAATTATAGAAACAACTTCTTCAACCGCTTTCCTCCCATGCTCATCCTCATCAAACATAAGGATAATTTTATCAAAGTTATCGAGCCACTTTAAATTCTTTTTGAATACATTCTTCGCTGACTGACAGCCATTTGGTAAGGAAACTGTTGGGTATTTGTTACCACCTAATTGTGAAACTGTTAGGGCATCTAGCTCCCCTTCGGTACAAACGAGCATCCTCCCACCGTTAACAAAAAGATGTTGCCCGAAAAATCTATCGGTAACTTTTCCTTTTATAATAAACTTCTTGTCTTCTCCTCGTATCTTCTGGCCGACAATATTCCCATCATCATCTTTAAAGTTCGCTATGTGTACCTCGTTACCAGAGTTGTCCTCACCTATATGATACGAGAACTTTCTACATGTATCCGAGTGAAGACCCCGATCACTTATAGGCTCGGGAGAACCTCCAAAATAATCGGAGAAATCTTTAGGTGCTGATGACGATAAGGGAATAGGAGTATCCATAGGGTCACCACCATCAATAGGATCATGTTGAATAGTCTTTCTACACGAGAAACAATACGAGTGATTGTCATCATAGTACGCTTTGCCATCCGAGGAACCGCAGTGGTCACAAGGTTGATCTGATTTTATAGTGTTACTGTTGCCCATTCGTTAGGTATCTTCTTATGACACCACATAAAACCATTTTTATCACACCAGTTGGCGTATGTAGTGTTGCTGTTTTTGTTAAGTCTTTGGTGTGCGTTCATAAATAAAAATCGAATATCGTAGCTAGTCTGTTGAGAAATTAAAATATGCTTAGTCCTATCACTCGGTTTAAAAAATCCTTTAGCTTCAATTATGACACCGTTAGGAAATATAAAGTCGGGTGTGTAAGTACAAAACTTCTGATACTTAATCCGCATCGTCTCGTATTCGAAGTCTACCCCCTCACTTTTCAGTGAGAGGGCAGTATCTCTTTCGAACTTGGATCTAAAACGGGACACTCGCTGAACTATTCTTTTCTTCGCCTGTCTCATTACTGTTGTTGAACTCTAATGATTCACCTACAAATCCTCCTTCGACTTTTCCGAATCCCATAGACTCCGCGTTGCCTCCTCCCGCTCCCGAGTACTCCACTAACTCGACAACTTGGGCAGCACGTAATCTCAGGGTATAGCCGAAGCCAATACTCGGAACATACCAAGGTGCAAACTCTACGCTGAGACGCAGTTTACTCCCACTTCCTATGTTTGTATCACTTGGTAATTTGTTTCCCTCGGAATCATACATAGCCACATTAAATTCGAGGACACCTTTAGATGTATTCTTTTTTGCGGGCTGTTTGCTATAGATTTCGAAGTCACCTTCTTCGGTAATACGAATAGGTAACGTCTGCATTTTTTTAAGCTTAGTCTTACCTTGTTTAGTAAGCTCCGCTTGGTATGCTGACTCTGCTAACTCCTCTACTTGAGCAGAAAACTTATTAAAGTCTTCTTCCGATACGTGAAGCTTACAACTATAAACCCCCATCTCATCAAACTTGAAATCGGGTTGATTTATTTTAGGAAATACAGCCTTTCCTAGTGGCGTTACGATTACTTTTTTCATTTATCTTTATCTCGTTTTATTATTTATTATTTGTCTTTAAGTTTTCCGTTAGGAAAAGAAGTACGGACTATCTCTTATTTGTGAGATGTCGGCCGAACCATACTCGGGAGGCTCGGGAAATTCTATGTCGGGGTTCTGTTTTTTTACCTGACTTAACCAATCTCTTAGGTAGTCATCGGTAAACATCTTAACAGCTTCATCACGAATGACTTCATTAAGTATGGGAATGTTTTTACAGTGCGTTCCATAAGAATCATGGATCATCGAGAAGTCATAGATACCTTTATCGTTAGCACTGTTAACGGTTTTGTGTAGTAAAGTCCCATCAAGGGAGTGAACAAGATTTGGAGATACACCTTGAGCTTGTTTGATTGGGCTAATTTCTTCCGTGCTTTCCCCAAACCTAACCCATAAAGCTTCACCACTTATATTAGTAGTTACCCGAGAAGTCTTAATCTTTCGGTAGTCCTGCTTAACAACAAAACCCGAAGGGGTAACCCATTGAATATGTCTTTTGTTTTTGCTGAGAATCTTTGAGACTTTTTGTAGCCATTCCATGCACTGTTTAGGTAAATCGAGAACCTCCTCGATAGCTTTCCAAACAATAACAGATAAGTAATGAACAGCTTTATAAAACTCCTTGTCACAGAAGGGACTCGGGCAATCATCAGCGTGTATTTTTTTCTCGAACCAATCGAGTATATATTGACGGCACGAGTACATCGTTAATCCATAAGACCAAGTCATGCAAGGTCGTTTTAGCGTATCGCGGTTAATACCATAGTCCAACCAAGCTTGTGCGAACGGATGGTTTTCTCGGGCATCCTTTTCCATGAATGCTTCCGCTCTTACCCGAGCAACATTATAAATATCCGCTACCCCACCTGTTGGTATTACGTTAGTAGCCTTACAACCATATTCACACCGAGTAAGGATCGAGAGGATTTGTAAGCCGTTGTTAGTGGCATCAACATTTATAGGAATCCTTGTTTTTAACCTCTCAAACCCGCTATCCGCAAAAGTTTTCCACTCAAAACAAAACGCTATAAATTGCCAAGGGGAATCCGCATCTATCCACTCAGTAAACGAGGTAGGATCAGTTGCTATTTTACAAATCCATTCGGTGTTGTCGTAAGTCCACTTAACTCTTTCATCAAGGGTAACTTTATCAAATCCCCAAGTGTTTGCTCCGTGAATTGCAAGCCACTTTGCCTCCTCCTTACCTCTAACTCTAACATCACGATAAAACTCGAGTAACCCTCGACAAAGATCTGGGCCTTGCGTGTGAAGAAACGAGTTAATAGGGTAGGCTCTTCCTCTAAAGTCAAAGTTCTGAGGAGCAAAGAATCTGTAACCCCGAAACCTTTCAGCTAGTCCTATAATTTTAGCACAAAGAACCCGCTTAGATCTTGAAGAATTATTTCTGCGATGCACCCCGCTCGCCATCTTAGCCCAACTGTCTCTACTAGCTTTATTCTCGTCACCATCTACAGGGAAGGGAGGCTTTACCTCGTCTTCTTGGGGAACCATTGTTGATCCTATGGGAATATTATTATCCCAAGCCCAAGTCGCTAAGTCTAATACCTTGTCGTTAATCTGCCACGGTGTTCGCTGAATTAGATTAATAGCTCTTATAGGTTCCGCGAGGTCAGCCGTTTTAAGTGATCGGAGAAAATCTTTGTCCCTAGTTTTTATTAAAGTAACCTCGGGTAATTGTGTTCCTTCTGCACGGTAACCGCCTTCCCAAACACTCGTCCAGTCAGCGGGTAAATCTAGAGAGGGTAACCAAAAAGGTTCCATCAACGCTCGGTAGTTATTAAAGTTCTCCATCCATTCCAAAGTGACAGCCGAGGGAGTTACGAAACGAGTGTGACTCTTCCTTCCTTTTTCTCTTATGTAACTGTATTCAATAAGACCAGTTGAAACCCTTAATAATTCTATAAGAGTCATCCCACACATTATTCGGTCTCGTCTTGACCAAGGTTCAAAGTCTGGTATGCCTTCCTTCTCTTCCTCGTGCCTCATTGATAATTGTATGTGCCGAAACTGAGAAGCCTTCGCTCTTCTCTTAGCCCCGAGAATAATTCCCGAGCCCTTTTTTTCGTTAGTCTTTAATAAATGTTTTAACCTTAATTCAAACTCTATAACCTTACCTACCGAGTAACTCATCGAAGTGTACGTGCAATGCTTTTGAGGGAATGTATCAAGCGCAGTTTTAAGTACGAGGAACGCGGTTTTCTTTGGGTCATATTCCTTTAGCTCTCGCATCCACCTATTATGCTTCGTCTTGTTCTTATAACTGATCCCTTTAATCGCTGTTGCAAACGCGGGAAGTAACTCCCGAATTAATGTCTGCCCCGCCTTAGTCCTTCCCGTTTCCTTCTGCTCCCGAGCCGATTCAATTTGATTATTAAACCTGCTTATCCCGAGAGAAGTCATCTCTTCATTGAGTTGGTTTTGATCTAACATAATGATAAATTTATTGTCAGCAAATTGTCAGTAAGCAATAGCCTTTATAAGAGTGTGCTGACAATTTCCGAGGTGGGATAAAGGTTGGAGTTCTGCGGTTTTTTAAAGATGACAATAGATTCTCTAGAACCTAAATCTGGCGTGTCTACCAATTTCACCACAGCCGCACAACTCTTTAAACCCTTATCCATACTCGCTTTAACTAACTTTTTCCCCCTGTTCCAAAGTTATTAAATTGTCACCAAATGCTGACATATTTGTCACCTTATTGTCACCACTTGAAGATGGGTATTCTAGCGCGTTAAGACCACTAATAAAACTCTGCGGAGATAGCCGAGCATATCTAAGGGTTTGCGCTATATCTTTATGACCTAGCCACTCTTTTGTCAATAGTAGGTTATTCGTCCTTTGTATCAGTCTAGACCCACAAGTGTGACGACAAACATAAAAAATAAAATCCTTATCTCCTTGTCTACCGAGGGCATCCCGAACTTTATCCCAAGCTCTCCTGATTCGATCTTTATTCCAATGCGCCCAAGGATAATCGTTAGCTTCTTTATGCTTATGGATAGCGCACATAGCTCTACGGGTTAATGGTATGGTTCTCTTCTCACCGTTCTTAGTTTTCTGTAGGTGAGCACAAACACCGAGGACGGGATCTTTCTTTATGTTTCTCCTATGAAGATATCGGGACTCTATCGGGCGCATCCCTGTATCGATTTGCCATACGAAAAAATCATAGAAGTAATCCATTCCGTTTTCCTCGAGGTAGGTTAATATCTCCACCTCTTCTTCCTCAGTGAAATAAACCATCCTCTCGTTGTTTACTTTAATACGAGGAAAAAAAGGTTTCTTGTCGAGAAGCTCCCTCTCAACCGCAAATGAAAACGCCTTGCCCATTGTCGCTAGTTTAAGTTTAATAGTAGCGGGCGCATTTCCTTTATCCTTACAATGCAAAACAAACTTATCGAGCTTTGCTTTATTGATGCTTTTAATAAGGGTCTTAGCCCCAAAGAAAGCTTCTATTTGATGGCAATGGTTACGAGCCGTGTTCTCATTTGGTGTACCCTTCCACCCCTCGTTCGGTGGCGTACTAAGAACCCTATCGAATAGCTGTTGTAGCGTTAGAGGTTTAAAAGATTTCTCTTCTTTGTCGATTGAATCGCCTCGAGAGATTGCTAGTCTTAAATTACTTTCCCAAGCTTGGGCTTCTTCCTTAGTTGGAAATTGTTTTCTGTAGCGTACCCCCTCGCTCATAAAATCAGCGAGGAATCTACTGCTTCCTGATTTACGGATTGACATAATGTTAGGGTCTTTCTATTGTTGTTGTTGTTAAGTTTTTTGTTAGGTGATGTATATAATAATTATGAATTAATAAAATTCAAATAAAAAAAAAGGAAGCACCAACAGGAACCTAAAGAGAACTACCTAACTAAAACTCTTCAGGAAATGACCCCACTGGTGCTTCCTCAAATGAATACGGTTAATAATAAGTGCTGAATATATGGTTAGTCAACATCATTAATTGAGAAAAATCTAAGTATCACAAGGATCACGAGGAACCAAAGGACAACTCCCGCAAGCCATATTAATACACTCATAAATAACATTATAGCTCGATGTCAAACATCAGTTGGTTTACATAAGGTAACGCTAAATGCTTTTGGCCTTCAGTAGTCATTAATGCGTTAATCTCCTTAACGACTACATGACAATGTGGTGCCTTTTTACCAAAGACTTTCCCCGCGGTTTCATAAGTGAATCCAAACTTTTTAACGAGGATAAACATGGCAATCTTTCGCCAGTGTGATGCGTTATGTTTTGTACTGTCTTTTAAATAAGCCTCGTCAAATCCCGAATGATTGCTCATAGATTGAAGAAGGCGGTTAATGATTAGATTTTGATTTATCAAAGGTCTTATCTGTTTTTTTGCTATTACTGTAGTTTTAGTTTCCATAAATTTATTTCTTTTTGTAAGGGCTTTTTGCCCAATCGTCCGTGATGTTTACCTCGACTAGTTCAAAGTCCTCGAGGAATTGACTAACGACTTCCTGAATAGATGCCCTTAGTTCATTCTCTGTTTCATCATCAAAAATTTCTTGATGATCTTCTAATAATATTTTAATTGTCTTCATAATTTTTCAGGTTAATAAAGTGCTTAGTTCTTCCTCGGAAATTTCCCGAGGTTCACCGATAATTTGGTTGAGTAAACTGTCATGCGTAAACTCATCAACATGCCCGAGCTTTGGCTTATCATTTTGAAATGGCTCGGGTGACAAGTCATAAGTAAAGGCGGTTAATAGTTCGCCCGAGTCACTGTATTGAACATCGAGAATTATTGGGAGCCGACAAGGGCGAATAAAACGGTGTAGGTTCATCGTTAGGTTTTAATTCGTTTTAGTTGCTTGGTGCAGGACTTTTTTATAGACGTTATGATGGTCAATAAAACGCTTATCATTTTTAGCAAGCCCGTAACCTTTTATAAATTCACCATTGTCGAATCCGTTATCAACAATATCCATTAGCTCCCAATATTCACCGATTGATAATTTAATTGTGATTGTCTTGTTATTTTTGGTAGTTTTCATATTAGGTTAGTTAGTTCTTCTTTTCTATCTTGTAAGTAATTTTAGGAGATTCTGAGCTTAATTCGTAAAGGTCAAAGTTCTTAATGTTGTTAATAGCCTCTTGCTCGTTATCCGCGTAAATTTTAAAGAGACCTTTAAAGGTAATCTTAACTTTGTATTCGTATTGATTCATAATATTTTAGGTTAATAAAAAAGCCCCTCGAGGATAAACCCGAGAGGCTTTGATAATGTTTTTAATGTTGGTTGTTTTTTGCGGTTAATTTCTTGCCGTCTTTAATTAGTATTTCTGCGCCCTTAAGGCTTATGTTTTTTGATTCTGCGAATTGCTCGAGGGTTAGATAATTATCACGCCATTCTTTATACCAAGAAATTGCAAGCGCGTTTAATGTGTCTTCTATTTGTTTATCGGTTGCCATTAGGGTTTAATCGGTTTCAGTTAATCCTCCTAATATTTGACGATTAGCCAAAGCTTGCTCATACAATCCGTATCTTTTAGCATTTGGGCGCACTTCATCCCAATAATCACACTTGCATATATTGTCGTAATAATAACCGCAATTTTCATTATGTTTTAATCCCATTGGGCGCGTGTCTTTTAGTTTAGTTGTCGTTAGGTTCATTTAATAAGGTTAGTTAGTTTTTTTTTATATCAGCCTATTAGCTGAATCCCTAACCCCCGAGGAATGCCCGAGGATTACGGATTCAATTAATTAAACTTGTTCCGCTTCTTCTAACTCGTAGAACCTCGCGGTCTCCTCTAATGCGTACCAAGCGAGCGCATTTAATACTTGCTTATCCATCCCGTCATTTAGCGTGGCAAGATCAGGCTTGTCGTAAATTATTGAAGCAATTTCAAGGGTGCTTATTGTATTTGTTGTTCCAAAACAATTAAAGTTTTGAACAAATATTAACGGATCTTCACCCATTCCGCTTGCATCTTCCTTTATGGATTCCAGTATTTCTTCCATATTATCACGCGCAAACTTGCAAGTGTCTTTACAATATATAAATCCGCTGAAACCTCCATCGGCTCCGTGGTTGCGTACATCTTTTAATGTGTCGTGTAGTTCTTTGTCGTTCCAAGCTTTAAAGCCTAATTGATTGCGAACGTTTTTTTCTAATTTGTTAGATATCATTTTAGTTAGGTGTTTTTATTTATAGTTATGTGTTTTTATTCAAACCAATTAAAATAATCAGACACTCGCTCGAGTAATCCGAGAATAATAATGGCGGTTGAAATTAGTAGAATTGATGCGATTAAAAAAAGCATATTGTATCTATCGGTTAGGAATTAAATAAATGCAAATAATATTTTTAAGAAAGTTTTAAAGCGTTAATAGTTTGCAGATTCCGAAATGATCTTATCAAGTATTAAATAAGTATCAGGATTTGCGCTGTATTTTGAGCTGTATTTTGAACTCCACCCTGTACGCTTTAAATTATATTCAGCGTATGATTTAAGAATTTTTAATTCGCGCTCAATAGTTTTAAAATGAAGATTTATAGTTAACTCATCAATCTTATTGTTTTTATCGGGCTTTTTATCGCCTTGATAATTTTTAATAGACTCCAAATTCTTCTTAATGCGTTCTATTTGATTTAAAGCTTCAACCGCGTGACTCGCTTGTTGTTTGTTTATTAGTCTTCTCATTTTTTTTTTATAGGTTGTTTTTAGTCAGTCTTAATTAACTGAATACAGTCCCTCGAGGATTGCCCGAGGAACTGAATCAATCAACATTATCCGAGGATGTAATTAGATGCTTTTTGAGCGGCACTGGCGGCCTGCACTGCTAGCTTGCAATCGCCTTTTAAGACCTTAATCCAAGACTGAAGATAAGCGGCCGAATTTTCCATTATCTCGCTGTTATCAATTCGCGCTTCATTGCATAAAAACGCGGCACCCATCTCAGCTACTAGTTCCTCTTTACTGTAAACATCATCACCAAAACTTGAATTGGTAGCAACGCCTTTACGATCCAAGCGGGACTTATGACCAGTTGAATGTATTAACTCATGGAAGAAAACCGCGTAGTAATTTTCCGCATCTTTAAAGCTGTTTATTTCAGGCATCCTTACTTCATCACGACTAGGAGAGTAGCAAGGGTTTCCGCGAGCTGATAGCTTGTTATTATCGATGCTTATTGAAGGCTTATTTGGCATATTATCAATAATACTCTGCGCGGCCTCTATTGGCTCAATCTCCTCATCATTAGGCGATGTAATAGGCTCAGCATCCTCATCAATACCCTCTATTTGATCGAGGTTAAAAACATAAGAATGTTTGAAAAATGGAATCTTCTCAACAGCTTTTTTCTCGTCCAGTGTTTTCTTACCGTTCGCGTCCTTCATAAGAAAATTGAAGTAAGTCACAGGCGTTCCTTTTTCACCCTTGTTAACCTTACCACCATTAGCTTTAGCCTGATTGAAAGTCATCCACTTATTTGAGCTATAACCTTTATAAAATTGCATTCCTTCAAGTAGGAAGTAGTTAATGCCTTTATAGGTGTTTTTACTTACAAAGTTTTGAGGATCAGTGATACGGTTAACCTTGAAGTTACGCTTCCAAGGCGCCACGCCATTTTCTAGTAGTTCGATCAGTCTATCAGTGACTAATTCGTATGTTTTAGTATTCATTTTTTTTTAGGTTGTTTTTTAGGTTGTTTTTACTCGCTTTAATTCGTTGCGATAGGAACCTATAAGGCCTACAAAAGATATAGCAAATGTTTTTTTAATGTTTTTTTAACATAGGGAAAAAACACCGATAAATACACAAACACTTGTATGTACAAATGCAATACATTAACAGCTTGGAACCTTGGAATAATCCGAGGCATTAAAGAGCTATTATTTGATGCCACTAGACTTGATGTCTGTTGCCTATTTGAGGGAGTGCCTAGGCTTATATAAAAAGGAGAGGGGGTGTTGACAAATAACAGACAATCAACCTCAAAAAATCCTCATACCCGACTATCCCTATGGGGGAAGTAGAGATTGCTAAATACAACGTGAACCCCTTCAGATTTTCTCACCAAAACCGAGGGTCAACAGGGATTGGTGTGGTATTACTTCTTCAATTATACCGCTAAGATACTCGGGAGTTCCCCGAAAGCTCCCTTCAAAACGCCACATTTAACATGTAACCTAGTCTTCCCCTAGGAGTATCTTTAAATTACTTTAACTTTACTGCTCACTACTATAAGTTCTCCCGATAACTCTCGGGAAATCTACCTGTATTAACATTATTAATTTAGACTTAAATCCCAATTATCCCTCTATTTCATAGACCCTCTAATTAACACTAAGTAAGAGAGAGCCCCCCTACCCCCCATTCGTTTACTTATAAGTCAATTTTTCCCTCGTCCTTTAAAACAAGCCTTTTTTACCTCTCGTTTTATAACGGGAAGCAGGAGGCTATCGAAAGCTCTCACGAGTGCTTCCTCTTTGTTCTCGTCATCTATGAGGTAGCTAAGTCCCGAGAGGGCTAGACAAGCGTGGAAGGCTTCGTGAAGGATTGTTTCAAGCTTATCGTTATCATTAAGGGTTCCTCGGATAGTTATAAGTTTCTTATCTATATCTAAGTTCCCGAAATCCTCTAGGTTCTTCTTATAAACGATCTTGTATTTATGACCACCTATCGTGATCTGCCGAGGATTATAAGACATGTTCATCGCTCCATTCTTTTATCCCGAGTGCTATAGCTTGACTGAGGGTTCCTTCTTGATCTGCAAAAGTTATCCAGTCCTGCCAATTAGATCCGAAGAAGGGTTCTAGTATGCAACAGGGCATTGAGGGAGTTTTAAGCATAAGGCCCCCGCGGTCTCCCGATTTGATTGCTTTGGTTCCTCGGTTTTTTGTTAGTGGGAAGAAGCGTTGGCAGCTTTTAAGGATGTACTCAGCGATGCTTAAACCGATCCTTGAGGAGTGCCAGTGGAGCATTTCCATCCCTTCGGCTTTTTCGTTGTCGGCAGCATTAAAGTGTAATTCGACTGCTATAGAAGCTTCTTTTTCCTTCAGGTGTTTAGCGAGCCAGTTCATAGCGGACGTATAGGAACCGTAAGTTCCCCCGTAGTTATCTACGACAAAAGAAGATATCCCGTATTCCTGTAGGTCACTTTTAAGGTGTTCCGCAACCTTTTTGTTATATGTCCATTCATTGATACCTCCGCAGCTTACAGCACCAGTATCTCCTTGTCTGCTATGGCCTACACAGATAGCCACATTAAGCTTCTCCCGAGGAATGCTATTTGTGGGGAAGGGTATTGATTTAGGTCGTTCCCCTAACTTCTCGAGTTCTGTAAGAGCTTCTATGGCTTTACTGATGGATTCTTGGGCTTCAAACAGCCCCTCTTTTATTTGCTTCATATATGTCCTTAGAAAGTGTTTAAATGTTTAAATTGATATGAGGTCACCCGAGCAATCTCCCGAGCAATCCTAAAGGATTCTAGAGCCAATTAGGACTATTCCTGTGGTGGTTCTTATTGCCATAATAGGTATTTGCTAGTTTTCTTAGTTCTTCATCTAGCTGTTCTTCCTTACGGCTCTTTATCTTTTTCTCTGCGTCCTGTGCCATCTGTTCCGTCCAGTAAGCTACTGCGATTGCTAGGGCATCCAACCTGTCATCGTGGGTTATCGCTCCTCTATCCCGAGTAAGTCTCGAGAGTTGATAGATAAGCTGATAGCGCAGTTGGGATTCTAGCGGGTAGTTCTGGGCTGAATTAAAATCTTCCCGAATAACATCGGGTGATATAACGAGTTTGTGTTGACTCATTACGGGTTCGAGGGTGTCTATAATTCTCTTCTCCTTTTGTATGCTGTGCCGAACTTCCTCGACAGAGCATGGGTGTACCTTATTAAGAAAGGGCTTGAAGAGTTCCGAGAACATCCCGTCACCAAAGTTACTCTCGACAATGATGTAGTTAACTTTATGGGTCTTTGCTTTGAGGGCTAACTTCTTTAAAACTTCATCACCATAACCTCCCTGCATTCCTCCTGCATCGGGTACGTAAAGGAAACCGTTAAGCATCTTTACTACTGCCCACGAGGTTTCGTCTCGTCCTCTTCCCGAGGGGTCAATAGACATTACCGATCCTGAGAACTCCACCATGTCTCCTACTTGTTTCATCGGGCGGTAGAAGCGATCTCCCGTGAAGCCTACGTTGGGAACATCACCACTCCAAACAAGCTCGGGACTCTGTGCCCACACAACCTTCTCGGGAGCTACCTCGTTATCTATGTCCATGACTACGAGGTCATTAAGTTTAAGAGGGAACCTATCAACATCGGACAACCGAGAGTCCAACATGAACTGCATGGCGAACCCTGCCTTACCATAACTGATCTCTCGTTCTGCTAGGTCTATCTCACTGAACCTTGTAGGCTCGGTAGATTTCCCTTTTTTATCTTCCGCTACGCAAAGAGGACTAACACTTCCATAGTACGTCTTTTCGTTCTTTTTCGGTGTTATGTATTTGCACGGCCATACGCAAGCTGTATAATCACGTTCGATTAGTTTGTTATACAGTGAATCCTCGCATTGGGGTGTGCCTAGAAAAACAATTTTGCTTTCCTTATCGGGTTTTAGAATTGATTCAAATTCCTTAACCTGCTCGGCAAGTTTGTCTCTCATCCCTTGCGTAGCGGAGTTATTGGGAACCTCCACATCATCCGCAACAATGATATCAGCCCTGCTTCCCGTCAACTGGGAGGTGATGCCTAGCGACTTGACGCTCGGGGCGTGTGCTGCGGGGGCAGGGCCGACATCAAAAGATATCTTAGAAAACCTTTGTTTATCGGTAGGTATCAAGTGAGCCAAGATAGGCATCTCGTGAATTAACCGAAGTGTGAAGGTACTAAAGTCATCCGCTCGGGTTTTACTAGCAGAGCAGACTAGTATATTCTTTGAGGGGTCTATAAGTAATTGGTGAACCACATAAGCGGAACAAATCCAAGACTTACCAACTCCTCGGAATCCTTGAATGACTGCTCTTCTTGGGCCGTTCTGCATCCACTCGGCAATCTCATATTGTATTGGTGTGGGGTCGGGTAGATTGAGATGCTTCCAGACGAGGTATAAGAAATTCCTAAAGTCTTTAAGTTCTTCGGGAACAGTCTGTTTAGAAGGCATTTTACGTATAATGTATAATTATTATTACTGTATAGCCTCTGCAACTGGTGTTTCGTCTTCCTCGTCTTTAAAAGGAAGGATACTAACAAGGTCTTGTAATTTATCGTCCTGTTTAAGAGAGGCGTGAATGTTATTATCTTTTAGGTATTGCCTAGCTGCGTTTAAAAGAGACGGCTCGGCTTCTCCCGATTTTATTCGTTCGATAAATTCATCTGTTAACATATCTTGTAACAGGTAGAACTTATCTTCTAGTTTTTCTTTATTGCTCATAATAAAATAGTTATTTATCCTTTTTACGTATTTCCTTAATTATCTTTAAGCTCATGTAAACGAGTGTTGCCAGACCTACAAGAACCGCTAGAAGCTCGTTAACGTCCCCAAGTGTTATGTTTGCGAGTAGACCTAAAACACCAACGGTGGGTGTTGTGAATTGATTGTTCATGTATGTGGGGATTATGATATTTGGTATGAACCTGTTAAATATACAAGACCTACACTTCCTGCACTTTGTAAGTCACTATCTACTACTGCTTCGCCTGTTCCACCATTATTCCACGCTAGAATTATTCGTGTTGAGTTGGGGTTTATAAATGCTTGCGGACTAATAAAAGTGTCTTTAGTGACATTATTATACCATTGCCCAACAGTAACGGCTGCTGCATATCTTCCGCTATTTGCATTTGAAGATGTATAAGGAAGACCGCTTACAAACACTTGAACATCCTGCTCTCCTGTCATGCTGTATTGTAAATAAATATCAAACGATACTCGATTTCCAATTTTAGTGTAATAACCTCTTTGGTGACTATAACTCACTGTTCCCATAGTTGCATCGGCAGTTATAGCAGGTGTAAAAGTTCCCTCTCTATAAAAATGAGTAGCTCCTGTTCCCGAAGGAATAACAACAGTTCCAGTAGAGGTTAGATTCGCAACAGTTGTTGTTCCGCTCAGTGACAGGTTGTTGGTGCTTGTGGTTCCAATAGCTCCTGCATCTTCTGAAACTTCTTGAGCAACAAAAAGTCCTTGTTTGTAAGCTGTGTCCAGATCGCTCTCCGTCAGTCGTGCGCCATCTACAAAATCTACAAGTGCTTCTGAAGTGGTTGAACGATACACTCGGGTTTTTACATAAGATGCAGTAGAGGGGGCTGCGCTAAGTGTTATTGTTTTAGCTGTTGTGTCTCGCGAGGAAATCGTAAGTGTTGTTTTAGTTCCGTTACTAAGTTCTCCAAATGCTTTTACATCGTTCCCGTTTAACACATCAATTCCGCTATAACTAAATGTTGTTTGCCCAAGTTGATTTGCTCCTGTTCCCGATGTCGAATACTCGATATATGAATTTGCCATTGTAATATTAATTGTTGTTTGATTTGTTTGTTAATTATTTGTAGTCTTCGAATGGTTTTACTTTACGTGTTACTTGTCCTTTCTTCTTTCCTCTTTCTAGGACTTCCAACAAAGTTTCCTCGTCTTTATTTATAAAGGTCTTTTTGAATGCTTTGCTCTCTTTCGTTATGTCCTCTTGGACTTTGTCGTAATAAGTATCTATAAGCCTATTGAGTTCCTCTAAAGCCTCGTTTGTTTCTTTTCCTGATTTATTTAATGAAAGAGATCCGTTATCAAATTTCTTTTGCCATCTCTTACTTTTTATAAGTTTTTTAACTGTAGGATCTAGTTTTTTGTTGTTTATCCTAGCTTTCGTTAATCTAATTCCAAATTCCTCCAGAAGTGTTCTACGTGTCCTCGTGCTTCTAAAATCAAGCATTTTAACATTTCCGAATTTCTCCCTCGTTTTAAGTCCTAAAATATTATTTACATCTAGTGATATAACATCAGCTAACTCCGTAATTATTATTGGCGCATCGGGAGCATACCTAGTTGTTTGCTGTATAAATGTTTTTTCTAAAGGCTCTGGGTTACCTAATATATCTCTTTTAACATTTATAACTCCAAACCCGAAAGCATCATGCATCACAAGCTCTTTGAAAGACGCACCTCTAAAATCAGGTTTTTCGCCTCTCATTGTTATATGTTTTGTTATTTTATCTAAGTCTGCGGGTGTCGCTATGCCTATATAGCTTCCTAAAAGTCGTGACCATGCTCGGGTAGCCTTGTTATTTTCAGCTTCACTCGCGTCATCGGGAAATAAATCTCCAAGCATTTTTAATCCCGAGTTAAAAGGAAGTTCTTCCATCATCATTCTAAAAGATGAAAGTATAAAATTAGAAGCATTTAAATCTTCATCTACTATTCCTTGATCTTTAAATCTAAAATAAGTAGCTAGATCAGCCATTAAAGCCACGGGCATCATTAAAGGGGCTGCTGACCTGTAATCACTACCAAAAGCTCTAAAGGGTCTTACCCCTCTTTTCTCTTGTTTTAATCTTTCTTCATAGCTTAAAAAAGATAATCCCCCTGTTACTAAAGGGTTACCGTTTTCGTCTGTCATCATTCCTCCCGCAAACCCCATAGCCATTAAAGAAGACCCCATCATTCCGTCAGCTAATATTTCCTCGTTAAATTCTGTTTTTCTATATTCAAGTTTTTCGAAACGGTCTTTTATTTTTAAAATCTCTTCGTCTATATCTTTTGTGGCACTTGCTACGAGGTCTTTGTTGTCTTGTTCAGGCATATACTTTTTCTTAACGCCCTCGAGCTCTTTAATTTTTTCCTCAAGCTTCTTTATTTGTTTTACGTAAGGGTTATCAAAGATTTTGTAATAAGCAGGGAGGAAAGGCCCCGTAGATATTCTAGCTCCTCTAACGACACTTCTTACAGTTACATCTACAAAGGGAACAAATATTCTAACAAGAAAGTTTGCTTCTGGTCTTGCTCCTAACCATTGTTGAAGCTTTTGTACTTTCCTTTCTACAACAGACAAGTACACATCTTCTACGCTATCGCCCGAGGAAGCATAGAACATCTCCTGTCTTTTAAAGTTTAAAGCTGTGATGAAGTCATCTGTCTCTTGAACGACATCAATACCATCCGCATTCTTTACCCAAGCGGTTTCCATCAAATCTTTTTCAATATCCATAACATTCCGCTTTGGGTTAGGTTCGAAATGGTCTTGGATGATAGCTTTTTTCCTAGCTACCTCGGTTGTTACTTGTCTGTAAAGTTGTCTTCTAAAACCCTCATCAGCCCCTATAATTAATCTTAAAGGGCCAGAGATTATATTCATAAACTTTCCAACCGCTAAAGCGTCATCGAATATATTTATGAGGTTTCTTTTTGCTTTTGCTCGTCTACCTGCTGCTATTCTAGTTTGACGAAAAGTTCTCGCTGTTCCCGAGGGTGTACCAGAAACCGTACCGCCATCACCCATTAAACGTGTTGCTTGTTTAGGGTCGGTTACTGACTCTAGTCTTTTAGCGGATAAGTAAGATGCTTTTATCATTCCCTTTAAATCATCAAACACCGCAAAAGCAGACGATAAGTCTCCCCGATATAACTTAAAAGAAAGCGGGAGTCCTCTCTTCTCTTTACCAAATAAGTTTTTCAAAAATGTAGTTTGCGGTTTTACAAACTGTTTAGTAATTCCGTATATACCTGTTGGTATTCCCGCTGCTGCCGAGGCTATGGAAAGAAGAGAAAGCTGTCTACTTGATGTTATGGTAGCAAAAAGTCTTCTAGAAGAAGAACTCATGTTTTGATCCATCTGATTAAATATGTAGTTTTCTAACTTTGCGTAGAACTCGAACTCCTCCGTATCTTTTAATTGCTTCTCGGTTTTCTTTGCTTGCTTACGTAACCGAGATTTAGCTTCTTCTATTTTCTTCTTTAACTTTGAACTCTTAGCTTCAGCTTGTTGCTTCGTTAGTAATTCTTTTTTAACTCTCTCGGCTGTTTCAAGTTTCTTAAAATCTTCGGGAGATAACTTTAATATTTCCTCTAGTTCCTTTTCGAGTTTTACAATAGCTTTAATTTCTTTATCGGCTTGTTTGTAAAATTTTATTTGTTCTTTTAAAACTCTTTCCCGAGGGCCAGTATTACTAGCAACAGTTTTAGGTTCCCTCGTATCAACTCTCTTTGTTCTTAATTCATCTAATTCTTTCTCGAGCTTCTCTATTGTTGATTGGTTGTCCGTCTTGTTAAGCTTCTGTATCTTTGGCTCTTTGCTTTTACTTTTAACTGCCCGAGCAATATCCTCGTTTACCTTCCGTATTTGTTCTATATTTACATCGAGGTCATCAAATATCTTTTTAAATGTATCTCCTGTTACACCTTCAAAGGTTGGGTTGTTTATCTTTGTATCAATAGCAAATAATAAATCATCGAGAGCTTCTTTTCTTTTTGTACCCGCTGCGGAATCTAATGCGTAGTTATAAAACTCTCCTCGTCTTTTAGAAGTAGATTGAAGGTTTCTTCCTGCTGTTGCATCTATGGGAGCAATAACTTCTTCAAATAGCTCTGCTTGGTTAACAACAATTTGTTTTATCTTCTTTAAAGTAACCTCGGTGCTTTCTGTACTTGTTAATCTTTTCTTTTCAATGAAAATACCATCATCAATATTATCGCCTTCTTTTTTCGATGTTGGGATGTCATCGTGAAACTCCTCAATCTTTTTTAAAGTTATAGGGTTTGATACATCGGATTTTATTCCTAAATTATTTTCTTTTCTAAATTTAGCATCATACGCATAAACGCTATCAACTATACCTTGTCCTTTTACTCTTTTACCTTCTACAACGGCTGCGCCTATATGCTCAAGTATTAAAGAATCTTTATCTATTTTTCTGTCTATTTCTCCTATAGCTTCCCCTGTTTCTTTATTAAATATTTGATATCGCTTTGCTCCTGTTAACTCGTTAGTGTGTGGTTTTATGTTCCAACCTTTAGTTTCTTCTAAATGTGTATTTAACCCTTCCCAATAATCTTCTATAGAAACATTTTTTTCGGGTGTTTTATTGCCCCCTTTTTCTTTAACTATAAAATCAGCAAGTTCATTACTAAGTTCTTCGTCTAATTCTTCCGCTAAATCTGTGGCATCACTTTTAAGACGAGGTTCTAAAATAGGTTTTGTAGAGTCCCTGCCTTCATTAAGAGCTTTTGATTCTTCTTCTGCTATCTTCCTTCTTCTTTCTTTAAGTTCTTCTATCTCAGTTAATATAACAGGCTTCTCTTCAGGATTTATCTTTGCTCCTATTTTTGTTTCTACCTTGTCTTCAAAAGTTTTTCTTGTCTTACCTGTTTCTATTTTCTCTGCTGCTTCGTTTTCTTTCTTGTAAGATTTTGCCGCGTCATCAACAATATCAAAAGCTTGTTGAGTATCGTTTATTTTATTTTTAAGTTTCTTAATCTTAGATTTTTTAAATAACACAAAGTCATCGGTAGCTTCTAAATCTTTAAGCTGCGCTTTAAGACCTACTAATTGTTTTGCTATGTTAGTTTTAGCTGCTTCGGTTACCTCGGATCTTTGTCTTCTTCCCCACCAACCCGTCTTCCCCCAAACTCCTAATATACTACTAAAAGTTCCCCCGAATCCTCCCGCAAATAGATACTCGTAAGTGTCTCTGTTTTCTCTCTCGTTTAGAGCTATCTGTAATTCTTGTCGTACCGCTGTTTCTGATATAGCTAAAGCAGCACCACTAGCAAAACTCTTAACTCCGTTCATTAAAATGTACCCACCTTTTTTGTAAGCTCCAAAATCTTTTGCTGTTTGTCCCGTAAGTTTAAGAAGCTGTTTATCCGCTCCTGTTTTCCCTACGGCTCCTAATGTTTTTGCTGCGGGGGGAACGAGACTACCAAAGATACCTGTTGCTATAAGTTCTCCCGAGGAAATACCGTCTTGTAATCCATAAGCTTTTCTTACGTTTTGTGCTGCTAGGTTACTAAGACCCCATATAGCTGCTGAGGAACCCATAAATGTCACGGCTCCTGTAACTGTTGAATATGGCTCAACAATTTGTGGCCCCGCAAATCCTACTAAACTAGCTGCTCTTGCTGCCTGTGCGCCTTGTAGCAACTTACCAAACTTATCCGCTTTATGTATTTTATCTAAAGCGTACATGCCTCCTATTCCTCCTCCTAATTCAACACCCATTGCGACTAGGTTACCTGTATGGTTTACACCTTCTTTATCTACTTTTTCTAACTGTGATAAATATTCTATTACCTCGGGACTAACTGAAGGGTTTTGTTGTTTCTTATCTTCGGTTATCTGTTGTTGTCTTGCTAATCGCTTGGCTTGTATTTCTTCGTAAGTTAATGGCATGTTTATTAGTCAGCGGTTAAGAGTTCTGTTTGAACATCTAAAAAGTTTTGGATAAAGACAGATTCCTCGGTTTCGTCATATATACCGAGATCTGCCATTACAGCTAATTTCTTCCTATCGTCTTCTGTTAATTCTGCATCTTCATCGACTTTTAGCATAAGCTCGGTAAAGGTTTTAAATGTTTCATCAAGTGCTGCAAAGTTTTCAAAAAGACTCACCTCGTCCCACCAGAGCGCTGTATCATCAAAGTCTTGAATAAATTTAGGATTAGTAAAATCTATTCCTTTATACCCGTAGAATTTCATTAGTAATTCTAAAGCTTCGGTGTCATCTGTATCCCTAGCTTTTTTAAAATCAGTATCAATAACTCTTCGGGTGCTTATTTCTGTTAGAGGGGTTTTACCTTCCACTACAGAAGTTGCGTATTCCCTATCTAACGCTTTGTATTTTTTGAATCTAGTATTGTCGGCTTGCCAGTTCCCCCAACTTTGTTTTGAAAAGAAAGGTGAATCATCAGGATCATCTTCTGGTTTTAATAGAAAAGATTCTTTTTTCTCTACTCGAGAAGCTTTTATTTTTTGAGGATCTATCTCGGCATCAAAACCATCATCTCCAAATTCCTGTTCATTCCTTACTTGAATAGCTGTTGCTAAGAATCTTAAACTTTCTGTTTCTTCTTTTATTAAAGATTTAGCTTTCTCCTGCATAAGTGTTTCTTTATTGGGAGTGTTTTCAAAAATATTCTTTTTAGCAAAGTCTTTAAGCTCTTTAATGACCCTTTGTTTAGCTTCGAATTTGTCTGCTTCTATTCTAGTTTTAAAATAAACAGGCGTAATATTGTCTGTTCCTTTAAAAACTGATTCCAAATTAGGGTCTTCTCTTACTGCGTCTATTTCTTGATCGAGCAATAAATCTAAAACAGAGTCTTCGGGTAGATATTTATTGTAAAGTTTTGATTTATTTTCTTCATTTTTTACGCCTTGTGGTGGCTCTAGCTCAGGAAATTCGCTTTGTCTCATAAAGTCTTCCGCTGTCCCGCTGTTAGTTTCAAACCATATTTTAGCCTCTTCTTGTAATTCTTTCTTAGTGGAAAGTGGTATACCCGTATAAATTTTGGGTGGTGCTTGGTTTATTTTTCTTCTCTCGTCACTTATAGTTCCTAAAGTTATATTAAGTGAGGCTCTAGTTTGTGAGTCTAGTCCCTCGATATTTATAAGTTTTGCTGTTTCTTTATCCCAACCGTCTTGTGGGTTATCATACGACATGATCGCGTTTGTTAAATCCTCTGGTTTTATACCTACGTCAGTTAACGCTCCCTCTCTGTTTAAAACTCTAAAGCTTTGTAAAAGATAATTATAAGCCATTCCCCCTTCCTTTGGTGGGCTTTGACCTTTATCATTATATCCTTTAAGAATCTCAAAGAATTTCCCTGCTGTTCCTGTTACTTGTTGATTTATCTCAGACAGTGTAAACTCGTCTTCCTCGGCTGCTGCTTGGAGTTTACTTATTTTACCTCTAGCTTCCGCCATTGCTTGACGAGTTGCCATACTACCAAGAGCGGGTTGTCCATTTATTTTTACCTTCTTAGCTTGTGATAACATCCCGAGAGCTATATCAGGATCGGTTGCCATTGCTAGATTTAAACCTTTAATAAAAGTACTATTAATTATAGTGTTTATCTTTTCCCCCGAGTAGCCGTCCTCTTTATATAGTTTTTGCATACGGGTAAAATACCCATTTAAATTCTCATTACTCTCACCTAAAACTACACCGCTAAATTCATTTAATCTTTTCTCTTCCTCAACAGCCCTCATATAAGCCAACTGTTTCTGCTCGTATCCTTTGGTAGCTCCTGCTGTTATCCTAGTAGATAGTTCACTACCGATAAGATTCTTTACCCGAGAACCAAACGAGTTTCCCTCAAAGTATTCTCCTATTTCTCCTTCGAGTGTTTGTAATTCGTTTTGAACGTAAGCTTGTACTTGTTCAATAGGTGTTGAGCTTTGTATAAACTCATCCATCTTAGCATTAATCCTGTTCTCAACTTCTGCATATTTTTGCACACCTGTTGTATCAAACCATCTTTTAGCTGCTATTTGGTGAAAGGCTTTTTGAAACCCTAACTTACCTAAAGCTCCTCCTGTGGGTGCGGGTACTTTACCTTCAATAATATCGTTTATTTCTTCTGCTGAGAGTTTCTCGGCAGCATCTTTTCCCCGTTGCATGTTGATGTTACTCGTTTGTCCGAGGATGTTACTAAACTGCGAGAGGGATCTCGATAACCTCATAGCAGCGTTATCTTTAAGAACTGATTGTACTGCTACTTGATTGGTACCACCTACTGCTTGCATTGAAGGCGTAGCGGATACCTTACCGAGATTTAGATTAACTTGTTTTCTTTCTGCCATCTTTTTATTATTCGAATAGTCCTGAGTTATATAGCACCCCGTAATTACTCAAACCTGATTGTAGTCCCTGAGTAAATGTCCCGAGGTAATCGGGCTGTGCTATCGGTTGATTGATTCTAAGCATGTTTCTACTGAACCCGAGACCCGACTCTGTTAGTGCCATCTGTCGGTTTACATCGGTCATCCGTGCTTGTTGTTGTACTGAAAATTCATATTCTGCTTGTTGTCTCGAGAGATCCCCGAGTAAAGCATCTACACTTAAACCACTAACCCCTGCTTCTCCCGCTGCAACTGTTGCTGTTGCTCGAGCTTCCATAGCTCTCCTAGCAGACTCTTCAATGCTTTGGGATCTTCCTATCGCTTCCTGCTGCTGTTGAGATCTCATAGCAGACACCTCGGCAAGATAGCGTTGTCGTTCTTGTCTTGAAGCTATGGCTTGCGCTTGTCTTTGTGCGCTCGCTTGTTGGCTTTGTCCTATAAGAGAGGAAGCCGTTCCTGCTGCGCCTATGATTGATGATGCAATTAATGGGCTACACATAATATTCGTCTACTATTTCGTGGTTGATTAAAATGAATTGATAGAAGGGTTCTCCTTTTATTGTTAGTTGTTGATTAAAGCTTGCTCCGAGCCACTCGAGCCACCTTACGGCAGGGCGATTATGACAATGAACAACATTACCTGCTGCTCCTCCTGTAATTCTTAGGAGTTCTTTTATCCAAGTCTTTGAGTGTTTTATAAGATCTCTTCGTGCGACCTTTGGAAATTCTTTCGTCCCGAGCATCCAGATATAAGGCATCGAGTCATCCTCGCCTACACCAAACATTGCTAGGGGTTTTCTTTCTTTATCGACTACAGTCATAGTAGCCATGTCGTGTTCGAAAGCAGACAGTAAAGCATCCTTCGGGCGTTTCCCGAGAGCCATACATTCAATGTTATCGATTTCCCTGAGTTTATCCGAGAGATACTCGGCATGGTCGGGATGTCCATCTATAACATCAATCTTATCGTAACGTACTATTGTTCGATCAAACACGCCTACTTCTCGAGTGGATAAAGGATTCAAATTCTGCTGACTGAAAGTTAGCGGGTAAAGCTGAGTCATTTACAAGTTTAATTGTCGTGTCTTTTGCTGATGACATTATAGGGAACGAGAATGATCCTGATTCAATCGGGAGTGTTCCGATAGTTGTCGAGCCTACTATGTTACTGGTGAAAGTATTTGTATAAGTTTGTCGTGCCTTTGGAGTTACCTCGACTTTAAAGGACGAGGAATCATCAAAGAATATTGTACCACCTTTAAGAACGTGTCTTTGGTATCCCGAGGGGCTTGTATTTTTGTTTGCTCGTTGCTTAAATAATTGTTCTGAGAATGTGTAAGACATTTCATATTTAATACCTAACCAAACAGGAATGTTAATTTTGTCACTACCAACAGAAACTACGTTACCATTACGTGTTGAAGGTAACAAGGCTCCCGCTTTTGTACTCCCGTGTTCTCTCGTGTAAACTTGTATTACATCATCTGTATCAGGTGTAAATGGGAGAACTATTTCTCCTTGGTTTCCTGTTGTATAAGTGTCGTTTGTACGCATATCGAGATACGTATTAAATGTCGTATTATCATCAACAAGCTTTTCTTCCATTGGCATTTTAAGAAGTATCGTCTTTCCGTTCTTAGCTGCTACAATGTAAAGATCACTATCTACAAATTCTATTCCTCGTATCTTGAAGGGGAATGTAAATTTACTCCAACTAGATAATACCTTTTGGTTACCTTCCCAATAGTACTTATAGACATACATGTTCTTAGTCTCGTCAGCCGTCTTGTTACTAACGAGGCATATTAAATTCTCTGTAGTTGATCCCGCTATATCGAGGACATTTGATGGGATGTATTGCGGTACGTGTGAAGTTACCTCACCAGAATCATAATTGTCTGTACTAGCGTTAACCGAAAATTCTCGGATGCCTGTAAAGTTTCCTCGGGTGAATGGGAAGTAAAGATAACTACCGAGTTCAAGAGGTGTGGTACTCGTGTCATTTTCATAATTTGTAATAGGAGTTACCGAGACAGTTTTAGGTGTCAACAGGTCTCCGCCTTTTAATACAAATTGCCCTCGTTCTCCAAATAGTACTAAGTTTTCTTGAAAGCCTACAGCACTTGAAAGATTTGTTACTCGTTTAGATGCTACGTTTATATCTATCGGATCTGAATCGAGAAGGGATCTTACAGTAGTTCGGAAGAAGTTAAAGTATTCCCCTGCTTCTGACATTATCACGCTACCTTCCGAGAGTAACCCGAGTCTGTTTTTGTAGAAGAAGATGTTAGAGATTTTTCTATCCCCTGCATCTCCTGTTCCGTTAAAGAAAGAAGGAAACGGATTTGTTTCTGAGTCTCCTACTTGTTTAGTGTTCCAAGTACTAGCCGAGAAACTAAAGGTACTGACACCTGTATTTACGAGTTTGTAAGGAAGTGTCCCACTATCTAAAATTATGTGCTCATCAAATCCTACGTCTTCTATCCAACCCCCATTTGATATAGCGGAAGCTCCCGAGTCAGTTTCAAACTTTACATAAAAATCATCTTCATTATCTTCGGCACTTCCTCGGACTTTAACTTTGAAATTGTTTGGTGCTATTGTTGGAAGATCAGAAATTGAATCTACTTCTTTGTAGACAACCCCGAGGGCTGATCCTGATTTACTATCGAAAGCTGATATCTCAAACTCTACA
>TARA_R100000655_G_scaffold44302_3_pt1 | contig 29434 bp, 17 predicted proteins | sample TARA_R100000655 | Tara Oceans TARA_R100000655 (sample SAMEA2622497) | marine metagenome | biome: marine biome (ENVO:00000447); feature: deep chlorophyll maximum layer (ENVO:xxxxxxxx); material: "saline water (ENVO:00002010), including plankton (ENVO:xxxxxxxx)" | depth 90 m
GACTCTATTTTTTCTAGTATTTGCTTATAAACGGGTGCCTGGTCGTTCCGGTTTATAGAATTCACAAGTAAGCATAAAATTTCATGTTGATCTTCAGGCGGTTTTATGCGATCCCATCTGCATTCCATCCCATCCAGATTCAGAACATTTTTCAAAAGTTCCGGATTCTTATAATTATTAGAAGTTCCTTTAATTACGTTTTCTACATAATGAAGACCGCCACCAAGAATTACAGGTATCGATAAAAACCTGTTCATTTTCGCTTTTGCAATCTTTAGCCTGTACTTTTCTTTATACACCTCTGAAACAGGCATATTTCCAACTCTCAGAAATAGATCAAAGTTGACAAAACTGTTTTGCTGATGTTCAGTCAGCGCGTTCAAAGATTCCTCTAAGATTTCCTCAGGGACCAAAAGTGTAGCCCCGTCTCCACCAAAAAAGAATGGTATTGTTGTTTTATGTTGATGAGCAATATTCAGAACAGCAATAATGCTGCCTGTTGCTATTAAATTTACAATTTCATGTTTACCTGCTTCAATCGCTTTTGTAGAAGATTTTATATCGGTTAAAACTACATGCCAATTAGCAGGTACATCTCTAAATAAAGATTCCTTTTGAAGAAGCTCGCTTATCGACTGTCTGTATTCATTTAAATTGCTATAAAAGTGCAGGTCTTCTTTTGTATTCATCGCTTCAAAGTGTAGACAATTATGCAAAGAATGAAAAGGGAGCTTTTGGAAAAAGAAGTCTTATTTAAGAAAACTCTTTCCCGGAAATGTAGATTTGATCTCAAAAAAATCAGCAACTGAAACTGCCACGTCTGCAAAAGTTGCTCGTATTCCGAGACTTGTAGTTCCATCAGACGGGTTATCCGTCAGATGGAGGGTTTTGCCTTTTGGATACACTAACAATGGTACAAATTCTCTGGAATGATCGGTAGAGTTTGAACAAGGATCGTTTCCATGATCTCCTGTTATCACTAACACATCTTCATTATTTAATTTTGATAATATTGCCGGTAGTGCCCGGTCAAATTCTTCCAGGCTCTTTGCATACCCTTCCGGATCCAGACGATGGCCAAATAGTTGGTCGGTATCTATCAGATTTACAAAAACGAAACTGTTTTTAACCGCACTCATTGCAGAAAGCAATTGAGAAATTCCTTCCGCATTATTCTTTGTTTTCCGATACTGAGAAAAGCCAATTCCCGCAAAAAGATCGATTACTTTTCCAATCGAATATGTTTTGATTCCTGAATTCAGTAGCGAATTTAGAATATTGTTCTTAGGAGGAATCGCTGAATAATCTTTTCTTTGATCTGAAATTCGATCATAAGGATACGTTCCTGTAAATGGTCTTGCTATAACTCTTCCAACTTCATGTTCTCCAACACAAATTTCCTTTCTGGCGAAATCACACAAATCATATAACATTTCAACAGAAGCAACATCTTCATGACAAGCAACCTGAAATACACTATCTGCAGATGTATATACAATAGGATATCCGGTTTTAATATGTTCCTCGCCAAAATCCCTGATTACATCTGTTCCTGAATAGGGCAGGTTACACAACGCTTTTTCTACTCCGATTCCTTCACAAAATCTATCAACTACATCTTTCGGAAATCCTTTAGGATACGTTGGAAAGGGTTTTTCGAGATGAATACCTGCTATTTCCCAATGACCGGTTGTGGAATCTTTGCCTGCCGAAACTTCCCTCATTTTTCCAAAAGCCGCAGTCGGATTTTCTTCTTCAGGAACTGAGGACAACGGAATAATATTTCCGATTCCCATCTTGCCCAGATTCGGAAGTTTACATTGGGTTTCATTACACACATTTCCTAACGTATTCATACCTTCATCGCCATAAAGGTGAGCGTCTTCCTGAGCTCCGACTCCAAGACCATCCACTATTATGAGGTAAAAGTTACCCATTAAGCTACAACCGCTACCGCTTCGGAATCATTAACGGCTTCAGCATGTGCTTTTTTAGCTTTGGTTAACACTTGATAGGAATTAGCGCAATCTTCGCTTAGCTCTGTAAGGCCAATTTTAAATCTGATGTTTATGGTGTGACCGTTCGACAATCGTAAACCATGAGCCAAGCGGGTTTTAAACTTATCTATCCATGCTTCTACAGCTTCTTCTTTATCGCTTTGGATAATAAAACTGTACACATAATCAGAATTAAACCCGATATAACCCGGGAATCCATAAACACTAGGGTTCAAAAACCGTACAAAGTCCTCCTGAATTTTCTGGAGCTCTTCTAATCTGAATTTTGTTCGCAAAGCCGAAATATCATCCGGAGAGATCAATCCGAACCATGTTTTGGTTCTGGATGAATTACCTGCTCTTTTTAATTCTGTATCTACTGTTGCCTCCCATAACTCCGGCATATACGCGTCAAAACTATGTGTAAGAAGGTCGGTTGCCATAGAAGCTTTGTTAAGTGTAGCTTGAATAGTTAAACCTGCCACACGGACTAAATTCGAAAGTTTATGTTTTGTGGAATCTTTAAAAGAAAGCGGATCGTTATCACTCACAATTACAACAGCTTGTCTTCTGTCGTGTATTACTACAGGAATGGCATAACTTGCACCTTCCGTAATTCCCTCTCCACTCGATATTCTTTTAGGATTGTTATTAAAGTGCATAGAAAAAACCGGATCTCCTTTTTCTAAAGCATCATACGCAACACTTTTTTCCTCGACTTTAAGACCTATTTTTCCCGGATTGTTCGACTTTTCTGAGTTCAGAACAACATTCCATGTATCCATTCCATGGCAAACCAAAGACACATTTCCTTTTGGAATACAACTTTGCATCTCGTTAAGCATGGTTTTAAGTATTTCTACTTTATGTTGACGAGGGCTGAATTTTGCAAGTGATTTTTCATAAACTTCCCATTCCTTTTGCTGTTCATGGAGATCAACAACTTCCAGATACGTATCCAGCACGTTTACCAAAGCGTTGTTGTAGGAAAGAATCTGATCTTTGATCTTTTCAACTTCAATGTCCAGATCACTTTCCAATACCGTTATAGCAACTGTTTCTCCTTTATTCCTGAAAGGAACCAATACCATGGTTTTAGCCTGAACAAAGTCGAAGTAATGCATGAGCTTTCCTTTTGCAATATCTTCGCCGACTTTGAGCACGGTAATTTCCTGGATCTCTTTATAGTCGTTCAGAAAATGGTGGTCAAAATTAACCCTATCCTGAAACATCACATTCGGCATCGTTGTGCTGTTTGTCTCCCAAACAAATTGCTGCCTTGAGTGATTAACCCAGCACATATAGGTAAGTTGTACTCTTGTTGATGTCCTTAACAAGTGTACCAGGTCCTCCATGATCTGCTTAAATTCCCGTAATGCTTTATCCTGCCTATCTAATGCCATCCTGAATTTCTTCGAAATTAAATCTCAAATAACAAACTGCAATGTAACAATTCGTTTTAGATGTTTGAAATTTGAATTAATTGTTATTTGAAATTTGCTCGTTCAGAGCTTCTGCTTCTTCTATCATTCTTTCCAGCGACTTCAACCCTTTGTTCCAGAAAGCCGGATCTGTAATATCCAATCCCATCTTTGCTACTAATTCGTGTGGCCATTCTGATCCACCAGCACTTAGTAACTCCATATATTTATCAGCAAAACCTTCGGGACGTTGAGTGAACTCTTCATATAAAGCCATCACTAACAATTCACCAAAAGCATATGCATACACATAGCCCGGAGTGTGTAAAAAATGAGGAATGTAACTCCACCAAATTCCGTACTCATCAGTTAAGGTAACTGAATCTCCGTATAATTTCTCTTGCTGTTCCATCCACAATTCTGAAAAACGCTCAGTTGTTAACTCGCCTTCCTCTCTTCTTGCGGTATGAATTGCATCTTCAAACCTATTCATAGAAATCTGCCTAAATACCGTTGCAATGGTATCGTCAATTTTACCCGTGATCAATGCCAGTTTTTCCTGAGGGTCTTCGATTTCCTTCAACAACTTCTGAAAAACCAACATCTCACCAAAAACTGACGCTGTTTCCGCAGTCGTAAGTGGTGTTCCCGCTTGCAATGGTCCTTGTTGCCTAGATAAATACTGATGAACGCCATGTCCCAATTCATGAGCCAATGTTTGTACATCTCTGATCTTCCCGTCAAAGTTCATGAATACATACGGGTGAACGGATGGAACTGTGCTTGCAGAATATGCTCCGCCTCTTTTGCCCGGTTTTATAGCTGCATCGATCCAGTTTTGCTCAAAGAATTTTTTAGTGATCTCCCCCATTTCCGGATGGAAATTGGAATATGCATCTAACACCATTTCTTTTGCCTCATCCCATGAAATCGTTTCTTCATTCTGGATGATAGGTGCATAGCGATCGTAATCCTTCATTTCATCCAGCCCGAGAAGATCTGCTTTTAGCTTGTAGTATCGTTGAACAAGATCGTAATTTGAAGTTACAGCTTCCACTAACGCTTCTACTGTCTCATCGTCGGTTTCGTTGGCAAGATTTCTGGATGAAACCCAACTTTTATAATTTCTGAAACGATCATTCGTGGATTTATCAGCCAGAACAGTGTTAAAGATAAAAGTCAACGTTCTGCTCAGATCATTAAAAGTTTCTGATAACGCAGCATGTGCTTTCTTTCTGATCTTTTGATCACCTTCATGCAGTTTACTCAGTGCTTCCTGTTCCGTCAGCGATTCACCGTCAATATGAAATTCTGCTGCGCCTAATGTTTCGTCGAAGAAACGAACCCAGGCACTTCTGCCGGTCACTGATTTTGCAGACATGATCTGTTCCTGTTGCTCTTCCAGAACATGCTTTTTGTAACGCCGTGAAGAATCCAGATAATGAGAATAGAACGAAAGTTGAGGATCATTGATCAAAGCTTGTGCTTTTTTATTATCAACCTTGAGCCATTCCACATCAAAGAAAACCAGTTTTTGATTGAGCTCAGATGACAACTCATTCGATTCCTGCACTAACTTTCCGTACTCAGAATTTGAAGTATCCGTACTCCATTGCAGATAAGCAAAAGATCCTATCTTCCCTCCTCTATCCTGAATAGTTTCGTATTCCTTAAGTAATTCTTTGAATTCAGCAGCTGAAAGTGAATCTATTCTACCTTTGTATTTATCAGCAAACTTATCAGCAGCTGCCAACACCTCTTTTTTATCTTTTTGTAGTTGAGGATCATCTGAAGATTTGTATAGATCACTCAAGTCCCAGTTAATTTTTTCCGCGCCGGTTTTGGCTTTCTTGGAGTCTGTTGTCATGTAGTAATTTTTTGTTTGGAATATAGCAGTTGTAGGATGGGAATTAAAGCATTAGTTAGGAAACTATTATCATAAATTACTTGTGTTAATAATATGCTTAATGAATGCAAAATACATACTTGGGATTTGATCTCTTATCAAGATGAATTAGATTTTTGCATCACTACATGCCAATCCAATAGTGTTGGGATTTGATCTCTTATCAAGATGAATTAGATTATTTTTATTGAAAGGAATGTAGATATAACGTTGGGATTTGATCTCTTATCAAGATGAATTAGATTCTTTTAAAGGCTTACCACGATTGCCTATCAGTTGGGATTTGATCTCTTATCAAGATGAATTAGATTACATGGAATTAGGATTGATGAAATACACGGTTGGGATTTGATCTCTTATCAAGATGAATTAGATTGCGTTATTAAAAACAAATAGGGTGGCGTAGTTGGGATTTGATCTCTTATCAAGATGAATTAGATTTAGGAAACGAAAAGCACTACACGGTTGAGGGTTGGGATTTGATCTCTTATCAAGATGAATTAGATTTTGATATCACTAACGCAGGCACCACTGGCAGTTGGGATTTGATCTCTTATCAAGATGAATTAGATTTGCTTGAAAGAAAAGCCCACACTAACAGCTTGTTGGGATTTGATCTCTTATCAAGATGAATTAGATTTCTTTTGGAAGAGCAGATACTTGTTTGAGTGTTGGGATTTGATCTCTTATCAAGATGAATTAGATTATACCAACCGGATAGCGAGATCTACCATCTGTTGGGATTTGATCTCTTATCAAGATGAATTAGATTCGGTATGTGCTTTCCGCGTAATCACTACCAGTTGGGATTTGATCTCTTATCAAGATGAATTAGATTCCACACGTACGCTTTGCGAGCTACAGGCTGTTGGGATTTGATCTCTTATCAAGATGAATTAGATTGATCGTTTATGTCAGAGATGCTGAAGACCGGTTGGGATTTGATCTCTTATCAAGATGAATTAGATTATGATCTTCTATTGAAGCCTGATAAGTATGTTGGGATTTGATCTCTTATCAAGATGAATTAGATTATTTATAAAAGACGAACATCAAGATTTAGGGTTGGGATTTGATCTCTTATCAAGATGAATTAGATTTGAGGCTAAAGCTCACAATTTCAGCCATGTGTTGGGATTTGATCTCTTATCAAGATGAATTAGATTTGAGCTACATTCTTATCATAAGCCGGTCTTGTTGGGATTTGATCTCTTATCAAGATGAATTAGATTCAGTATCATTAACTATACACTCCTTTTCATTGTTGGGATTTGATCTCTTATCAAGATGAATTAGATTAGGTACATCATTTTTAATACCTGTAACTGTGTTGGGATTTGATCTCTTATCAAGATGAATTAGATTGTGGTATGGCAAAACCTACCAGAGAAATTGGTTGGGATTTGATCTCTTATCAAGATGAATTAGATTTTTTTAATTTCAATCCTGATTACCCTGCTAGTTGGGATTTGATCTCTTATCAAGATGAATTAGATTACTAAGTTCTAACCATCTTTGAATAGCAGAGTTGGGATTTGATCTCTTATCAAGATGAATTAGATTAAACAGAAGTTCCACGTTGAGCAAATGGAAGTTGGGATTTGATCTCTTATCAAGATGAATTAGATTTAGGTATTGCAATTTCAGCGCCACGTTGCAGTTGGGATTTGATCTCTTATCAAGATGAATTAGATTCATTTTTAAAGCGTGCCATTTGAGCTTGTGGTTGGGATTTGATCTCTTATCAAGATGAATTAGATTTCTTCGTGCCTTTGCTTAATAACCTCATGTGTTGGGATTTGATCTCTTATCAAGATGAATTAGATTCAATTGAAAAATCTAAGAAAACCAGATTTAGTTGGGATTTGATCTCTTATCAAGATGAATTAGATTAACAAAGGCAAACGATAGATAAAAGATGTGGTTGGGATTTGATCTCTTATCAAGATGAATTAGATTTTTAGTGTAATTACTGAACGAGTTAACTCTGTTGGGATTTGATCTCTTATCAAGATGAATTAGATTGATAAAAGAATCTAGTTGTTTCATAGCATGTTGGGATTTGATCTCTTATCAAGATGAATTAGATTAAGTCCTGCTTTAGATAAATCATCTGCACCGTTGGGATTTGATCTCTTATCAAGATGAATTAGATTACTAACTAAGTCATTCCGATGAGAGACCTAGTTGGGATTTGATCTCTTATCAAGATGAATTAGATTCGGAGCTATTCGCATGAGTGTAATGACCGAGTTGGGATTTGATCTCTTATCAAGATGAATTAGATTGATTTTTTAATGTGTACCTACTCTTAAAGTGTTGGGATTTGATCTCTTATCAAGATGAATTAGATTCTATTACTCTGGATGTTTCACTCCATAATCGTTGGGATTTGATCTCTTATCAAGATGAATTAGATTGTTTCCTAAATCTGTAAAACTAGCGTCTAGTTGGGATTTGATCTCTTATCAAGATGAATTAGATTAAGATTCTACAATTTCACGATGGCCGGATTGTTGGGATTTGATCTCTTATCAAGATGAATTAGATTTACTCTTCATAGGAATATGGACAGGCTCTAGTTGGGATTTGATCTCTTATCAAGATGAATTAGATTTGTTGCCATGTCATTCCTTTTTTACTGATTGTTGGGATTTGATCTCTTATCAAGATGAATTAGATTACACGCCTATAAAACCGGATTAAATTCAAGTTGGGATTTGATCTCTTATCAAGATGAATTAGATTAGGTTCTGTTCAAGTTTATGGCTCCCATAAACTTGTTCGGTTCCAAGTCTTAAAAAACTAAAACATTTGTAACTGAGCAGGGGCATTTTCTATTGCTTTTCTTCGCCTTCCGTGAAAAATTTTCATTTTACCAAACTGTTTATCCGTTATTCTAAGTATGCGTACTTCTCCATCAGGAGGTAAGATTTTTTTAACTCTTCTCTCATGGACATCTGCATTTTCTTTACTAGGGCAATGTCGGGTATATACTGAATATTGCATCATCATAAAACCATCTTGCTTTATCCGTTTTCTAAAATCATTAGCTTCTTTCACTGCCACTTTAGTGTCAACCGGTAAATCAAACATAACTACCATCCACATAGTTTTCATTCCTCCAAAAGTGATTAGCGGTTTACTCATTATTTTAAAATTGGGAAATCTATGGTTTTAGCTTTTTTGGAATAGCATTTAGCCAGTGATGATGACATTAAGTGCAAACTTTCCAATAACGGGTATTTCATTTCCTTTATAAAAACCTCTTTGGTCAATAATTCTAGCAGAGGTCGTTTTGTTTCCTTTGTAACTTCAATATCAAGTGTGCCAAATTGTCTATAAAGATCAAATACTTCCGCATCAACCAAAGGACGTAAAGGTTCCATCATATCATCGGCTAAACAGTAAGGATTATATTGATTGTGATGATGAATCCCCATTGAGGGGTGTAAACCCGCTGCAGTTAAGCTTCGTGCAACAGCTGCCCGAATTATTGCATACCCGTAATTTAACAAAGAATTCATGTCATTTCGATCATACCTTCTTCTAAACTCAGAATCTTTAAACAATGACTTCCAATATTGTTTAGCTGCCCTAGCCTCAACATTGCTAGGATCACCTGATTTTACCTTAGGGATCAGTAATTTTAAGCCGTCATCGTCTCCGTGTTTAATTTTGAGCACCTTAGATTGAGCTTTTATTTTTTCTTTTACAACTTGTTGCCAAAGACGCTTCTTTAATGGCTTTGTTGCTTCTGCTTGTATTTGAAGGCGAGCTTGATGGAGCTGATTGTCTTCGAATGGAAGCAATAACCCTTCGGGCATATGTTGACGATTGCAAAACAAGACTGCTACATTTTGTTCCAATAATTCATACAAAAGTTGATGTGTGTAGCTGATAGCAGGATGCGAAAGCACCAGCAAACCCAAGTCTTCTACAGGAATGGAATGGATATCTTCTCCTTGTTTTAGCTTCATCTGTTTATCTTTAATAGATAGATGAATAGGCCCACTTGATATTTCAATCGTACGTTTAATCATTCGCTGGAAATATCTGACCGATTGGATCAATTCTAATTTTTTTGAAATCTACTGTTGTACCCATTTTCCGAATTACACCTGGATCAAAAGGACCTTTCAAAGCAATATTATGACTTCTAAACGTTATTTCACCTGTACTTGTCAATTTTTGTACGCGATAGACATTTCCTTCTGCATCTTGTACCATTTCATTTGTGGAAAGCGAAAATAAAAACCGATCGTACTCAGGGTGTTCTCTCATTATGATAGACTCTTTATCTAAAACTCTACGAGCAGCTTCCATCGTAGGGATTACCTCTCCTGTTTGTTTCTTATTTCCATTTTTATCAGTGTACTCATAAATAGCAATATGGTGGTTGTTGCCATACAAAGCGTACCTTGTTGGGGTCTTGGGTTCATCCTCAAACTCATTCATTTTTGATAAATCTTTTTCCATAAGCAACCGAACTTTATGGATAAGATTAAAATCTTTTCCGTTCTTGTGAAACAATTTAGGAGGATCTGTTTCTAACGCTGCAATAGCCTTTTTTATATCTCCCGTTTCTTTATATTTCTTCCAAATCTTATCCCTTACTATCTTTTTTATATGTTCATCACGAATAAAAACCTTTCCCTCTTTATCAAAAGTTTGGGTTTTTGAATTCCAACCTAGTTCTTTCTCAGAAAGAGCTTCTACCCTTTTCCGTACTACTAAGTATTTTATATGGTCTTTCTTAGAGGAACTTTCTTCAGTAGATCCATAGTAAGTTTCTTCATGAAACGCTCCCGATATTTTCCTACTTACCTTATGCGAAACAATAATTTGATTTACCGATTCTTGTGAATCTTGCCAAAACGTATCCCATGGAGGGGTATTAGTAATCCGCTTTGAAGCCCTATCTTTTATTTGCCTATTTCGGTCAACTGAGGACTCTTCCTCATCCATCCAATTTTCTGTTTCGATGAGTTTATTCTCATCACTTAGTTTTTTCAAAATAGACCGTGATGTAAGGGCAATTACTATCGCGTCCACCGCATGATGGCGATGATCATCTCGATTTTTAATTTCATCATTTTCAATACTTAATATAGAATTCAAACCCCAAAGATGTCTTAGCAGAGAAGTGGTCTGACCTTTGGTAACTTGAATAACTACCGGCCATTCTTCTGAGCCAAGCTGTTTTAAATATTTACTTGCTTCCCTGCTCATATAACGGGTGTCATTCAACTGCCGAGCGATAAACTCGTCGGTATCAATGGTTTTTTGAGTAAATTTTCTTCGCTTTCTCCAAGGCAAGTTATTTTTTATCCTTTGTTCTAATTCCTCTTTACTCAACAAACCGGCTTCAACGCATTCGTAAGGAGTACGATTACCCTTTCGACGATTGAAATCAGATTCACATAGGGTTTTATTAGCGTAGCTATCATCAAGCGTTCGGCTAAATGGAAGAATATGCTCGATTTCGAATTCACCTCTGTCTAGGGCTTCCCCATTGATTACTCTTCCCGTATAAGGACAAGTCTTGTTGCATTCAATCCAAAGATTATATTTAATAATATCTGTTCTGCTTGGATTTTGATAGTTAAATGGAGATTGCTTTAGTGCCTTAATAGCCTCATTATTTCTTTTTTCCAGCTTATTATTTTTCTTTGTGATTTCATCACGGAGTTTTTTGCTATTCTTCAAATCTCGTGCAAGTTCTACCCTGATTATATCAGGTAATCCATGTTTTCTAAGGACAGCATTCACAACTTTTCGTAGCTCTACCATAGCGCCAAATACAACTGGGTTCCGGTAATCTTTTGGATCTAACAGTGGTAGTTGAAAGACATCTTCTTTGGGTGTTTTTTTTACTTCACCATATACTTCTTTTATAGCACTGTTTTCTCTCTTTCCTTCTTTAATCAATGGCATAATTTTTCGGATGACTTTGTAAGAAAAGTTTCCATACCCTTTTTCAAGTTGAAGCATTTTCAAATGGTTGGCTTGCTCTTTTGTTCTTCCCCATTTGTTTAAAGCAAGATCTTCTACAACGTCTGGTTTTTCTACATGAATAAGAACATCAACAACATGGTTTTTGAACTCTTCATCTAACCCATACCATTCTTTACCAAATGCATTTTTGCTTGATAGTTTTTTGCTGGTTGTATCACCCTTAAGTTTGCTATCATCCGAGGTTTCCAGATTAAATTTTGCATTAGAATTAAAACCTAAATCTTTCTTTAGTTGAGAAAAAGAAACATGATCTGATCTTTCTAACTTCTCTCTGATGATCTTTTTGTGTTCATCAGTCATATCTAGACTTTGTCCATACTCTCCCATCAACTCTAGATTATTTAAAGTTTTTTCAATTCGGAATTTCTGGAAAAGTAAATGACCTTTTGGAATTTTCTTCTTATCAGGTTCTAGCGAACATTTACCAATTAAATGTTTCTGACTCTTAAGTGGTCTTTGGAAAAAAATAGTGTCGTCAGAAAGTTTAGCTTTAAACTTCTCAGTTAAAGTTTGAGGATAAAATTGAGTTTGTTTTTCCCATAACAATTCAAATTCTTCCTCATACATATTCCGATGTGTATACTTATTTCTTATTCTCCTTTTGAATTCATAATCATCATGATTTGGAGATACCGGAGGATCAAAATGATTTTCCTGAAGACTGAATAAATACTCTCCTAAGGTTCGCATTCCTTTTTTCTTCATCTCTGCTCGTATTTTAGATATTTCAGTAGCTACTGCTCCGTCTTCACTATCTTTTCCCACTTTGCGATTGCTCTTAAATCCTCTTCGTTGATTTAAATGATAAAGTACTCTACCAAACTCCATCAAACTAAGTTGCTCATCTAGCCCTTTTGTACGTAGCTCATATGGATTTAAATCAATCCATTTATTCCACTCCTCATTCTCAGATTTTACCGGACACATTCTTACACCTTTTAGTGAATAGTAAAGTCCTCTTTTCCTCCTTCTTTTCCGGTCTCTTTGTCTTCGCATCCCTCGGTGTAAAGTACGTTGTTGGTTTTTTGATTCTCCTTTTTGCGCTTCGTTATCTCGTTGTAAATTTTGATCAAAAATTCTTACTCCGCTATCAATTATATTACCCTCGTCATCTTGATTGTACTCAATTAAACTCCAACCAATTGAAGCAACTCCCATATCCAATCCCAGTATCTTTTTCAAAATCTTCTCCTTTTTGATTTTTTATTCAGATAGGTTATCTTGATTTAATTCATCTTGATAAGAGTCTTATCTCAACAAAGAGTTATAGGACTCTGCGGGCTCTGTTAATTTTAGCACCCCTCACCTATATTTAATTTGCCCTCTGCGGAGGGCTTTTTTTATGAATAAAAGCTATTTATTTATAACTATCCAATATTTAAATCATAAATTTTAAATAATTTATCCTTTATTATCATCTTTCTGCTTCTACTTAGCGTTCCGCAGCAGAGCTACGGAACGAGAATTAACTATTGTCATAAATTCTTTTTCTTTATTTGTCCTCGTTTCGCACCTCCGGTGCGGAATGAAACACAGGAGCTCCGCTCCGCATTCCACTCAAATTGTTGCAAGAGAATTAGCCAAATACTTTAGATCTCTTTAAGGAAACTATTCCTTCGAAATCTTTTATCTTGTAACAAAGATCACCGATAAATCTCTTACTAATAAATTATTACATGATGTTAATAAATAGCTACTATCATACTTTTATTTTAATAATGTTATTAATACTAGCTAATTGTGATATTAATGATGATAGCACCATGTTAAGTTGCTTAGAGAGTAATCAACAGAATTCAGTATCAGCGTCAGAATGGACTAAGTTAGGTAATATTGAAACAGATCTAATCCTAACAATAAAAAAACACCCATGTTTATCAAACACTCTATTTATTGGTACATCAAGAAATTTTAGTACCGGAGCGCAGGGTAAATTATTCAGAAGTGATGATTTTGGTAAATCTTGGGATATTATTTGGGAAGGTGGAAGCATTAGCCAAATCATTTTTGATCGTACGAATCCGAATGTAATTTATGCTAATCCTCATGGAGTTATAAAATCTACAAACGGTGGTGGTAGTTGGAGCCAAATTGATAAAGGCTTGGAGATAAATTCAGAACTGAGTGTTTTATCCCTTACTGCTGACCCAATAGATCCTAATAGAATCTATGCAGGAACAGCTGGTTTCGGTTCTGGTTGGTTTTACTTCTCTGAAGATAAAGGAGAACACTGGACGCCCGTACCGGGAAAAGGGGAATCAGAAAATTCTAACAATGACAATTTTAATTTAGCAAACGGAGTTTCCCATTCTGCACTTCTAAAATCGGAGAAACCGGAAAGAATTGTTTTAAGCACAAGCGTTAATTCACAGATTTTAATTACAGAAGATAGTGGACTGAATTGGACCCTTCTTATTGACGAAGATTTTACAACTGACATCAACCCAATTGCAGCTACGGATAGTTTTGATAAAATATTGGGTTTCGTTCAAGAAACAGATTATACAAAAGGTGGGATATTAATTTACGATTTTTCATTAGAAACATGGGTCTTAAACGATGTACCGGATTCACTTAAACAATCCCAACCACATGGTTTTGGTATAGTTGATTCTGAAATACTTTTTTTATGTACAGAAAAAGGATTTTTCTCAAAAAATGATCATTTGTGGTCTAAACTCACAGAGAATATATCTCTTGGAAAAATAGTAGCTTGTCATATTCAAAAAAACAATATATATATAGTTATATCCGAATCTCAAAATACAAATACTAGTATTTACGTTCGTTCATTTTTATAATTAAAACACAATTAACTCATGAATTATTTTAAAGCCTTTTTGATCTTTACTTTTTTATATTTATCTCCTACAGATGATTTAATAGGTCAAGTTTTATTAAAAGATAGGTTTAGCACAATACAGGATATAGCAGTTGAAGAATATAATGGTAGTGAGATAGCTTATTTAAAGAAAAAGTTACACATAAAATTAAATAATTTAGAAGATAGTACTCAATATAAGAAGTATTTAACGAATTTTGGGACTATAAGCTCATTTGATAAATTAGGATGGGCTATATTAGATACAAATACAGATAATGTTATTGATCTAATTAACACCTTAAAAATTCAAATCCCTGATGTTATTTTTGAACCGCTTTATGTTGGTGAAATAGGGTATTCCCCAAACGATCCAGACCTTTCTAAACAATGGCACTTAAATAATATAGGTCAATCACCAACTAATGGGACAACTGGTGCTGACATTTTAGTCAAAAGTGCATGGGACATAACTACCGGCGGTAACGAAGTTGTCATTGCAATTCTTGATACTGGAATTCCAATGCAAAATGGTCAATTGTCACATCCCGATTTACAAAATAATTCGAGAATAACTTTAGGACCTGACCATAGCACAAGCGGTGATCCTACGGTTCGAGATTTACACGGACATGGAGCACATGTAACAGGAATTGCTTCAGCGGAAACAAACAATGGTAATGGTATAAGTGGCATATCCTGGGATTCTGAAATCTTAGCTATACAGTCGAACCGTGATAATGGCACTTATACTAGTAGCATGTTTAAAAACAGTGTTATTTCAGCATCCGATTATGCACAACAAACTGGTAAAAGAGTAGTAATTAATTTCAGCTCTGGAGGATATAGTGCCTCACAAGCATATATAGATGCAATAGATTACGCTGCTTCAAAAAATGTTATTATAGTAACGATAACTCACAACCAAGGAAATCAGAATTTTATTACGTACCCGGGTAAACATGCGTTAGCTTATGAAAATGTTATTGCAGTCGGCGCTACTGATCATAATGATATACATTCAAGTTTTTCTAATGCTGGTTCGGAAATAACTCTCACTGCACCAGGCGGTTACGGATCAGGAGATTACAGAGATATTTATTCAACACTTCCTAATTATTCTGTAGTAATGAATGGAGGTCTAAATGGCTTTAACCAAAACTACGACTATGTTCCCGGAACTTCAATGTCTGCACCTCAAGTAACTGGCACAATAGCCCTTATGTTGTCCGTAAATCAAAACTTATCTCCGAGTGAAGTAAAAACCATCCTAACACAAACAGCTGAAAAAGTACAGGGTATGAATGGATTACTCTTCACGAGTGAATATGGACATGGTCGATTAAATGCATTAAAAGCTGTATATCAAGCTGAACGTTTAGCTGTTGCTAATCAAATGGTTAGTTTTAAATCTTTGAATGAGGATGCATCAGGAGATAATTCAGGAAGAAGAACAGTATATGAACCTTCTTCAGGATCTTATCACGTAGTTTTTGCTTCAGGAAGTGAAATTGTGTATTACAAAAAACTTCCTTGGATGACTCAGTCACCAAAAATAATAACAAGCTTACAGAACTCAAACATTGGTAAAAATACCAAGCCTGTTATTACAATTGATAAAAATGGAGTATTACATATTGCTTGGCAAAAGAAGAGATATGGAAGTACTGATCCATCTACTGGTAATGCTGTTTACGATATTTACACAAAAAAAAGTACTAATGGAGGGAATTCTTGGGTTTCAGAAAAACTAATCACTACTGTAACCCAAAATTACGAACCTGAACCAACTATAATGACATTCGACTCTCCTAATGAAAATCAGTTAATGTTAGTTTACAGGGCAAACGGTTTGCAATCACTAATATATAACTCTTCTTCTGACACATGGGATCCTTGGAACTCAACTGTAAGTTTAATCCCTAATACGAACTTATCTACTACAGATTTCTCAGGTATTGGTTCGGCTCGCTTTGGAAATATCGGTTTTAACATTGTTTATAGGGATAATTCTAACAATGCAATAAAGCATACTTTTCATGATGACCCTTACCATTTATGGAGTGCGAATAAAAATTTATCTTCTGTTGTACCCGGTTCAGCAACCCATCATTCTCCGAGCATAGGAACAGATAAAACTCCTTCAACAGCGGTTCACGTTGCTTGGTCAAGAACTACAGGTTCGGGAAGTAGTAGCTATGACCATAAAATTATACACAGATGGACTTCTGATGTTAATAGTTGGCCTAATGTGTACCACACTACTTATTATCAGCAACAACTAAAGCCTACTATTACAGGAGTTGGTACAATAGGTAACTATGATGCTTATCTGGTTTGGGAGATAACTGGAAATGCAGGTATTGCAAAGCAATATTTTAATGGTTCTAGTTGGAACAGCCCTTCCACCGTTACCAGTAATGGAGTTTCTCCCTCTCTTTCTGTTGGAGGAACTCAATCCAAATTCTTTTATACTGAAGAAGTGGGGCCAAACTTTAATGTTAAGCTTAGCAACCAAACACTCATGAAGTCGCTACCAGTAGATCCGAATTTTAATCCCGAAGAAATGATTTATAAACGTTCCATATCGTTTATTGATACTTCTGGAGCTTACTTGGAATTTATAGTCCATGATGTAAATCAAGGGGTTTTTTCTGGAACTAAAAGTTCAGTTTCGATGAAGTCGTTTCATCAAGATTCTATAGACTTAAGTATTGAAAAAGCTTTGGATGCATTCAGTATTGAAAAACCAACTGAGCTAACCAATACAGCTCTAGATTTTAATCTTCAGATTAGAGGAAATAATGTTTCTTCAATTTTTAAAGATGGTAAGTTACCAAAACTTTTAGTTGGGAACGTTAATGAATCTTCGGGAAGAAGTAGTAGTTTGATAACTTTATCTAGTACATTATCTGATAATGATTCTGAGGATTATATAATAGAAATCCCTTCTGAAAGCTTAACTGAAGATCTAGCCTCTTTACTGAAACTGGAATCCTATAATTTCAAAGAGACTGTAATTGCAAGTTTGGGACATATCAATGCTCCTAAAGAAAGTAATTCATTAGCTAAGAGTAAAGAGATTATAATAGGCGATGAAATTGAAAAACCTTCTGATTTTCAACTTACAAACTATCCAAACCCTTTTAACCCTACTACTGAAATAAATTTTAGCCTTCCAGAATCTGGCGAAGTAAGTCTAAAAGTATATGACATGTTGGGCAGAGAAGTTTCAACCATTGTATCTAGTCAAATGTCTGCCGGCACACATTCTGTTACATTTGATGCATCTTTTCTTTCAAGTGGAATTTATATTTATAGGCTAACTTCAGGCTCTACAACCATTACAAAGCGAATGACGCTAATTAAATAGACAAGTATTTCATCGTAGAAGGTCTCTATCAAAAAATAGAGACCTTTTTTATTTTAACCTCGTTCAGCACCTCCGGTGCGGAATGAAACACAGGAGCTCCGCTCCGCATTATCCCTCAAATTGTTGAAAGAGAATTAGCCAAATACTTTAGATCTTTTTATGGAAACTATTCCTTCGAAATCTTTGTGTTTATCTATAATGAGAATCAACAGAAGAAATATCGTTTTTTAAGATTGTAATCCTTAATTTTAAGTGCTTTGCAAATTTCTTCACCATTCATGATCAAATTTTCAAACAACACAAACAATCAGATTCATTTAGTTGCATAAAATCCGCACGAGGTTAACACCCATTGAAATCTCTTGAAGCCGTTTTCGGTCCTAATTCAGCCTTAGTTGAAGAACTCTACGACCAATACAAAGAAGATCCTAACTCAGTACCTGCCCATTGGAAAAACTTCTTCGATGAACACGAAGGTAAATCTGTTAACGGAGAATCTTCTCAAAAAACAGAACAAGCTTCCGCTCCTGCTCCGGCAAAACAGGAAAAAGCACCAAAAAAAGAAAGTTCAGGTTCTGCTAATGCTCCTAAAAATGCTCAACTCGAAAAGATCAAAGGTGTAGCAACCAAGATCGTTGAGAACATGGATCTTAGCCTCCAAGTACCAACAGCTACTTCATTGAGAGTGCTTCCGGTTAAAATGATGATCGAAGACAGAACGGTTATCAATACGCATCTTTTGCAAAGAAATGAGCCAAAAGCTTCGTTCACGCATTTTATTGCATGGGCAATCATCAAGGCATTGGAAGAATTTCCGGGTGTTAATAACGCGTATCATTTTGATGGTGACAATCACTATAAAGTAGTGCACGACCAGGTTAATCTTGGGATTGCAATAGATCTTCCTAATAAAGACGGCAGCAGAAATCTGGTTGTACCTAACATAAAGGGCGTTAATAAAATGAACTTTATGGAATTCCTGCATGCATACGCTGAGTTGATCGATAAAGCTCGTTCAGGAAAACTCCAGATCGATGATTATCAGGGAACAACCATCAGTATTACAAATCCGGGTACTATCGGAACCGTTTCTTCTGTTCCAAGATTAATGCAAGGTCAAGGTGCTATTATTGCTACCGGTGCGATTGATTATCCGGCGGAATATCAATCTATGTCAAAAGATATTTTGAATCAGCTTGGTATCAGTAAAGTTATGACGGTGACTTGTACGTATGATCACCGTGTGATTCAAGGTGCAGAATCAGGTTCATTCCTTAAAAAAATTAACGATCTGCTTACAGGTCAGGAAAACTTCTACGAAGAAATTTTTGCCGATCTCGAAATTCCTTATGAGCCTATACCCTATTCAGCAGATACCTATTCAGGACCTTTTGGCGGAAATACAGATTCTCTGGAATATGATAAACGAGCAATCGGCGTTTGGAGACTGATCAATATGTACCGAATGCGTGGTCACGTGCTGGCGGATCTGGATCCTCTCGGAAAAGAACCGAAACATGTGCCTGAACTTGACCTCGAATATTACGGACTTTCACTTTGGGATCTTGATCGTGAATTTTATTGTGGTGGATTTGGTGGAAAAGAAAAAGCTCCGCTTCGTGAGATCATTAAATTATTGCGCGATACCTACTGCGGCCACATTGGTGCAGACTATATGCACTTGCTTGATCTTGAAGAGCGTCGTTGGTTGCGCCAAAGAATGGAAAGCAGTGCCAACAAAGCCAATCTTGATAAAGACGACAAAAAGCAGATTCTTCATAAACTGAATCAGGCAATGGCCTTTGAAGAATTCCTTCATAAAAAGTATATCGGGCATAAACGTTTTTCTCTGGAAGGGGCTGATACATTGATTCCAATGATCGACGCCATGCTTTCTCAAGCTGCAAACAATGACGTTGAAAAAGTGTTTTTCGGAATGGCTCACCGCGGAAGGTTGAACATTCTGGTAAACATTTTGAACAAGCCTTATCATAAAGTATTCGCCGAATTTGAAGGCGGTATCGATCCTGATTCAATTCAAGGTTCCGGTGATGTTAAATATCACTTGGGTACAAAGGGTATTCATAAAACAGCAGAAGGAAAAGAACTTCAGCTTGAATTGATGCCAAATCCAAGTCACCTGGAAGCTGTTGACCCGGTTGTAGAAGGTGCCGTTCGTGCCATGCAAGATCATCACGAAAGTGAAAATGCACAACAAAAAGTACTTCCCGTGCTTATGCATGGTGATGCCGCTTTTGCCGGACAAGGTGTAGTTCCGGAGACATTAAATATGTCTCAATTGGAAGGATATAAAACCGGTGGAACTATTCATATTATCATAAATAACCAGATCGGATTTACGACTCTTCCAAAAGACGGACGATCTACAGAGTATGCTTCTGATCTAGCTAAGATGATTCTGGCGCCTATCTTCCATGTGAATGGCGACAAACCGGAAGCTGCAGTTCATGCTATCCAAATGGCTTTAGAATATCGCCAGAAGTTTGGAAAGGATGTTATTATCGATCTTATTGGCTACAGAAAACATGGCCATAACGAAGGTGATGAACCTGCATTTACTCAACCGGGTATGTACAAAGAAATTAACGACCATCCTCCGGTACGAGATCTGTATACGGAAGCATTAGTAAAGAATGATGAGCTTTCAGAAGAAGAAACTCAACAGATCTTTGATGAATTTGATAAGCTCCTTCAAGAAGCGTTTGAAGATGCCAAAGAAGCTCCAAAAGTTGATATTACTGACGATTTCATCGACAGAACAGAATCTCTACAGAAAAACAGAATTGAGTTCCCTGATACTACTTACCCTGTTGACGAGCTGAAAGACATTGCGGTTAAGATCAATACGGTACCAAAAGACTTTGATGCCAATCCTAAACTTCTGCGCTTGCTAGCTAAACGTGCGGAAGTAGTAGAAAACAATGACAACAAAATTGATTGGGGATTTGCCGAAGCATTAGCGTTTGGCTCGCTTTTGAAATCTGGTAAAACCGTACGAATTACCGGTCAGGATGTAGAAAGAGGAACATTCTCACATCGCCACTCTGTTCTACATGGTACTGAAACCAATCAAACATTCACTCCACTGAACAACTTATCTGATGATCAGGGATTTTTCCATGTTCACAATAGTTTATTAAGTGAATATGCCGCAATGGGTTTCGAGTTTGGTTACAGTGCTCAAAAGAAAGACGCTTTGGTTATTTGGGAAGCTCAATTCGGTGATTTCGTGAATGGAGCGCAGATCATTATTGATCAGTTCCTTTCATCGAGCGAAGCTAAATGGGGACAAACTACCTCGCTGATACTCAATCTGCCTCACGGATATGAAGGTCAGGGCCCGGAGCATTCATCAGCTCGACCTGAACGGTTCTTACAGCTTTGTGCAGAAGATAATATGCAGGTTATGAATCTGACTACCCCTGCGCAGTATTTCCATATGTTAAGAAAGCAAACACTTCAAGAAGCTAAAAAACCTGTTGTGTTAATGACTCCAAAAAGTCTGCTTCGCCACCCAATGGCTACTTCTAATACCACAGAATTGGCAGAAGGAAAATTCCAGCCTTTTATTTCTGATCCTGAAGTTACAAATGCTGAACGCTTGGTTATCTGTTCAGGAAAAGTGTATTACGATCTATTGAAGTATCGCCAGGAGAATGAAATCAAAGATGTAGCTATTGCTCGTCTGGAACAGTTCTATCCATTCCCTGATAAAGATATCGCAGAACAATTGAAATCTTTTAAAAATGTGAAGGAGATCATTTGGTGCCAGGAAGAGCCAAAGAATATGGGTGCCTGGACATTTGTAGCTCCTCGATTTATGGATCTTCTGGAAGATGGGCAAAAACTAACCTATGCTGGTCGTCATGCTTCAGCTTCACCTGCTGCAGGACAAAAGAAAGTTCATGAAGCAGAACAAGAAGCTTTAATTGAAGATGCTATGAAGAGGTAAATTTAGTAGCCTAAAATATATACTTTAAAAGCCCGTTAATTTATTGACGGGCTTTTTTTATTGAAAGAGTTTAAATTTACTTAACTTAGATTAAGTTCTAATCCTACTCCCCAAATTTGATCGATATAAAGAAAATAGTTCTTTTTGCCTTGTCTATATGCATGGCTAACTCTGTTTTGGGGCAGGATTTCACTTTCTCATCAGATAAAAATAAAACTGAAGGAAGCTTTAAATATGCCGTAACTATCAATGATCAGCTATTATCAAAGGATCTTAAAACAGAGAATTCGTTAGAAATTATGTTTGATGACCAAGTTCTGGTACAGCCAATTAGCAAGATCCAAAACTTGTCAAATGGTTATAGAGGATTGATAACCAGCCCTACCCTTCAATCAGGTTCCAGTCATATTTTAATCAAAAATGGCAGGATCACAGGACTCTTTAATATTCAAGATCAACTATTTAAGCTCTCCTACTTCAATGAAAATTATATTTTACAGAGGTTACAGAAACGGGCTTTATTTGTGATGTTGAACATGTTGCTGATAAACAGCCTTTAAACAAATCGCTGAATTATGACGATTACGATATAAAAGATTATTCAGATACAACAACTGTTGACTTGCTGGTACTCTATACAACAAGAGCAAAGAAATGGGCTGAAAATGATACTTCCGTTTTTGATATAGATGAATTAATAGCCTTAAACGAAAGTAAAAAGAATGAAATAATTGACAACTCAAATCTGGCATTAAAGATCCGCTTTGTTGGCACAGTTGAAATCGCAAATTCACATCAAGAATCTAATGGACCTACGGAACATGTAAATTATAGGATACTTAACTCCTTGTATGATAATACTTATAATTTTTATGTAAATGCCCCGGACGATACCGTAAACATATATGACTTAAGATCCAGATTTGGAGCCGATTTAGTAACACTGATTGATTCGACTACAGTAAGTGGAGGAATTGCCAATGTGCTATCTAATGAAGGAGGTTCATCCAGAAGTGCTTATTCTTTTAACAGTGTAAGAAATAGTGTAGGCTCTTACGTTTTTATGCATGAACTCGGTCATAATTTTGGGAATTTGCATGGAAGAACTCAAGCCAATAATGCAGCGAGTCCTGAAGGTGGGATTTTTCCTTTTTCCACAGGTTACCTTATAAGATTACCCGGAACAGAGCGATACGTTACTGTAATGCACTATCGTGAACTTCTATCAGGAGGAATAGCTTCAAGAATACCCTACTTTTCTAACCCTAGAATTTCTTTTCAAGGAGAACCGGCCGGAAGTTCTACAAACGAAACAGATGGTATCAACTCTAATGGAGGACCATCAGACAATGTGTTATCCATGAGTATTACAAAAGACTGGATATCAAAATATAAACCCACGATTGTCGACGCTCCAAGATTAGCACTCAATATATCTGAAATACGAGACACTTTATGGCAAATTGAACAGTCAACTAATGAGTTGGAGATTTTCAATACCGGTAAATCTGATCTGGAATTAGAATTTGAAGGATATTTGAATTATGAATCCTCTTATTCGGGATCAAGACCAAGTTTAGATAAAGAATTGAGTGATTCGGGTAATGATTTTAGCATAAGTGATAAACGAATTACCATTCCTGCAAATACCTCAAAGGCTGTTCAAATAACAGCTTCTGGAAAATATTTTATTCCCGGACTATATACCGGAAAAATAATTGTTTCTTCAAATGATCCTTTAAACCAAATCAGAGAAATCCCTGTTGAAATAGGTCTTCAATCAAATGCTGATAGAAGCTCGGGACATTTTAATATTGAAATACCTATATCTAAAGGAACCAACTTTATAAGCTTACCAGTTGATTTAACAGCAAATCAACTATTCGATTCCTTATTATCATATAATGAAACTCAGGGTTTGGACTCTATCAAAATCTGGATAAAGAGTTTCACTTCAGGAAATAATTCTGATTACAATTGGAATAGAATATCAGACTTTAACGACAGCCTCCATATTGGAGACTTGATCAAATTAGAAACCCCATCGACATTCCCAGACTCTCTATTCAATAACTCTGTTACAGTAAATAGTAAAGTTATATCTAGTACAAACCTTAATTTAAGTTCACCTAATGAAGATGGTCTGGTTTTCTTAGGAAACCCGCTTCCATCAACTATTGCCTGGAACAGAATACCTAAGCCAGAATACATTAATGCTATTTACAGCTGGAATAGTGAAAAAAGATCGTGGGAAACTTATAGCAACAGAGTTGGGGATTTGAGGAATGGCTGGATAGGTCCAATGCAAAGTTTTTTGGTTTTTCCTGATACAAGTATAAATGATCAATCCATATCTGTTAACTATAATCACAGCTTGCTGGAGCTCGATCTGATTACAGAACAAGAAGGTACTGACTACTTTAAACTGAACTTAAAAAGTGATATTAACGAGTTTAATAATAATGCATTTATATCTTTCAATAGTGAAGCGAAGAACGGTTTTGACACTTTTGATGCATTTGAATTGAGACCTTATGCAGATGAATATATTTCATTATCATCATACAATGATCAAGACGAACTTTTTGATATAAACGTCTTAGAATTTAATACAGATGATATTTATGAAGTCCCATTAAACCTACAATCTAACTATTCCTTATCCAGCGAATTGACGTTAACTGATAGGCAAGGGTTAAGGAACTTTGATATCTACCTTACTAAAGATGAAAAATCAACCCCATTAGCAATAGATGATCCTCAACCGGTAAACATAACTTATCAGGAATTAAATTCTGATAACCTGATCATGAGAAAAACTGAGGCATCAGAAAATGGGTATTCCATTACCTTGGTTAGAAAAGGAGTAGATTTCGATTTAGATCCCTCTACTCCCGCTACTTTTGAACTTTTCAATAACTACCCAAATCCTTTTAACCCTGCCACAAACATCAAGTTTGGTATTCCCTCTTCATCGTTTGTTACGATTGAGATCTTCAACATACTGGGCCAAAAAGTTCATACACTGACAAATAAAAGTTATGAAGCAGGATTTTACACCATACCATTTCAAGCTGACAATTTATCGAGTGGAATTTATATTTACACCTTGAGCGCCGGAAATTTTACCACAACCAAAAAAATGGCATTGATCAAGTAGTTTGAATAAATAACATTTCAACTATTTTTTATTTTCTTCTTGACTCTCCCCTTTCGTCATGTCCTATCTTAGTAAAAAATCAGAGAATCATGAGAACATATTCCATTGGTGAACTAGCAAAATTAGCAGGAGTTTCAATTCGGACGCTTCGCTATTACGATAAGATCGGGCTTCTGAAACCTGCTGATAGAGCTGACTCCAATTACAGATACTATGGAAAGGAAGAGTTATACCGATTACAACAGATACTCTTTTTTAAAGAACTGGATTTTGAACTTAAAAAGATCAAAAAGCTTCTTGATGATCCTGATTTCGACCGGTTAAAAGCATTGGATTTTCAAAGGAAGCAGATCCTTAGCAGAAAAGACAGGCTTGAAAAATTACTAGACACCATAGACAAAACCATCGAAGATTTAAAAAAGAAGAAAACTATGTTAACAGATGAAGAACTTTATGAAGGATTTTCAAAAAAAGAGATAGAAGAAATAAAAAAAGAAGTTATTGAAAAATATGACCCGAAAGTTATAGCAGAATCAAATACTAATGTCACCAACATGACAAAAAGTGATTTTGATGCAATTAAAAAAGAGCAGATTCAACAAGCTAAAGATCTAGCTGAATTAATGGATCTAGCACCAGATTCAGTTGAAGTACAAGCAGTAATTAAACGGCATCATCAAACGAATGAAAAATTCTATAAGACCAATGCAGAAATGTATAAGGGACTAGCTGATATGTATGTTTCAGATAGCAGATTTACGGAGTTCTATGATAAACACCAGCCGGGTTTAGCTAAATTCTTACGTGACGCTATGTATGTGTTTGCGGAAAATAAACTTCCGTAGTCAGCTACCAACTCCGAACATCCAATCTTCAAATTATATACTTATTTAGAGATTGGATGTTGGGTTTTCCTTGTTGGATATTTTTCGGTTCTACTTAATAAGAACCATTTTCTTAGTTAGACTTGCTCCTGTTGCAGTTTCCAATCTGTAAATATACACACCGGATGCTAGTGAGCTTGCATCAAATCTAACTTCCTGTGCACCGGCTGTCTGCCTTCCATTTACCAATGTAGCAACTTTTCTGCCCGTGATATCATATACACTCAAACTTACATTTGTTGAAGAATCTAATGTATAACTGATGGTTGTACTCGGATTGAAAGGGTTAGGATAATTTTGATTCAGAGCAATGGATGTTGGGGTTGCAAGAACTTCATCATCGTTACTTGTAAGTATTCCGAACTTAAATCTCGTCCAAACCGGAAAATGATCAGAAGTAGTACTTAGGTAACTTCCAACATAAAACGGATTTTCAACTCGCTCTGTGCCTTCAAAATAGTCGTCGCTAAGTTCTGAAGTAAACGTTATATGATCTATAAAAGAACCGCTTGACTGCGACCCAAACCCCTTCTCTTCAAGCTTTTTAGTTACGATTGTGTACTCAGGATCATCATCAAAATTCTTATACGGAGAAACATTGTCATTGAACGTAGAATTCACAATTTCATCGTTGTAATCCCCTATCATTATTACATTATCACTGGCTCTGTTTCTATCCAAATATTCTTTTAGCTCTCCGGAAGCAGCAACTCTTTGGTCGTAAGACCCTTGGTCACCAAACGCCTTTGCATGAATATTGAAAGCATATATCTCTTGTTGTTCATTATTGATATCAGCGATAAATCTGAACATCAACGGATAGCGTCCATTTGCCCAGTTTGATTGAGTAAATCCATCGCCTGATGAAAGTGTTACACCTGAAAGAGAATCTATGCTACTTCTTTTAAATAGGAATGCTGTTTCCTGAGTTTGTGAGAAATTTGCAAGGAACCCTCCGTAATCTTCTAAGCTGTCAACTAGAGCGTTAAATCTATTCGGACTTGAAATTTCTTGAAGTGCATAAATATCGGCATCAATGGTTTCAACTACTGTAATTACATTTCGTAATTGCAGATCATCATCGTCAGGACCATTTCCGGCGTCACCGAACCATTCAACATTCCATGTAACCACATCCAGCGTTTGGTCTTTAGATATTTCATCACCCGGATAAGAAACTTCTTCAACACCCATATCTTCGGTAAACCTTGGCAGCAGTTGGTAAGTACCACCAAATTGGCCGATAACCCCAATTATGTTAGCAGGCTCTGTTGGTGCAATTGCATCAACCAGATTTGTATTGTTATCAATTCTCATTTCCGCAGCTCCTACAGCATCAGTTATATCATAGTTCTGATTTCCCTGAAATGCTCCTGAATGATCGATAGTTACATTTTGAACAACCACTAACTGACCTTCATTAGCTTCCATATTCAGTTGCTCAAGATTTACAATTCTTGGAGTTACTTCTCTCTTTTCTACATCAAATACTTCGTAAACAATGTTGTCATCTTCTTCTGTATCAGAGATCTGAAGAAGAAAATCTTCATCTGCTCCCGGAACTCCGCCTTTAAACACTGTTAAAGGACCGGAAACTTTAATTGAATCTCCAATTTCTGCTGCAATGTGCAGAGGTTGCCAAAAAACAGCTATACCTGCGGTGCCATCCTGCATATATAAAGGACCACCAAACTGATTCGCTACAGTAACACGACCTGCTACAGTAACTCGTGTTCCAAGTTGAAGTTGTCTTGCATCAACTATTGAGATCACGTCTCCATCAACAAATCCTTCTCCACTTAATGAAAGAGAAAAACTTGATGCATTATCAGCATTACTGGTTACAGTGATATTTCCCTGAAATGTACCATCAGTTGTAGGCTCAAAAGTAAGCGTAAGCTCTGTAGTTTCATTGAAAGCTAATGTACTGTCAGTTAACATTGATGATGAAAAACCTTGACCTGTAACTGTTACATCAGAAATTACGAGATCAGGGTTTCCTGTATTTTTGATCTCCATAGTTTTTGTCAACTGGTTTCCTTCAAGGGTAGATCCAAAAGAAATCACATCAGAGTTGTTAGCAGTTGCGTTATCCACTAATACATTAATAGTTGCTTCAGCGGCAGCTTCTACATAATCTGTTATTCTAATATCATCGATATTAACCCTACCTCCTACTGGTTTAAGGAATCTAAATCTGATATCACCTGAAATTGCAACAGCGATAGTAACCTCTGTCAATACATCTTCAACTGTAATTTCATCTCCAATATTCGTCCAAGTACTTCCATTATTAGTTGAATATTGAACTTGAATTTTACCTCCCCCGTCTCCACTAAAGCTAGAATTTGCAGTAAAAAAAGAAATTTCATCTGCTCCTCCCGTCTTATTAAAATTCATCGAAATAGACCCTGCATTTCTTATTCTCGCCGATTGACTACCATTTTTCTTATCTCCTGACCCGTCACTTCTCAAAAGAGCATCATCAAAAAACCATGTGCCTGTAGATAAAGTAATACTACCAGCCGAATACCCAGTCTTTGATGCTGCCTCAAAATCTTCAAAGAATTGAGCCTGTATTGTTAAGGAAAAAAATGTTGAAAAGATGACTATTGATAAAAAAGAGCGTAAAAATTTCATGAATTACTTTTAGGAATTTGAGTTCTTACAAAGATACCATTCTCTTGTTAACTCTGCATAAAAATTAATGTATTAAAATATAAAGATTAGTTTCTTTACCTTCGTTTATGGATAGTTTTAAGTTTATAATGGCTCTGCTTTTTTTTGCAGTTTTACTTTTTGGTTGCAACAAACCAAATCAAAATGCTCCGGGCTACCTGCTGGGTAGCTTTGAGGATGATTACAGCATTCAATACGAATTAAATGATAAAGTATTTCTTCAAAAACCATCCACACGTTTTCATATTCTAAAGTGGAATATTGAAGACCAATATTTTATTGCTAAAAACGATTCTTTAAATCCATACGACCCAAAGTTATATACCCGAATAGATTGGATCACATTTAATAATATGTCTCCATTTTTATGGGGATTCTGTTTAACTACTTATAACGCACTTACTGCCGATTCAGCAGAAAATATTGACACCGTTGATCGTGAAAATCCAAAAACGGGCTGTAATGGCTACCCTTTTTCCAGAATGAAACCCATTGAAACATGAAAAAAATTACCATTCTTTTTCTACTAACATTCAGTATCAACATAGTTGCACATGCGCAACAAAGCACTGAGGTTTATTTATTTGATTTAACCAAAACTGAATCAGGATTTGAGCTTACCAATCCTGTTAATGCATCAGATAATGAGGGCTATGATAATCAGCCATCATTTACTAAAGATGGCAAGGCCTTACTTTTTGCTTCAACCAGAAACGAACAAACCGATATTCTCTGGTACGATATTGAATCCGGAAACAAAAGTTGGCTTTCTACTACATCAGGGGGCGAATATTCACCCGTATTAACTCCGGATGGAACTCATATTTCTGCTGTTAGACTTGATCCTGATGGTTTGCAATTGTTATATCAGTATTCTATAAAAGATAAAACTCCTCAAGTATTGATCCCAGATCTGAAGATTGGTTATTATGCCTGGATTTCAGAAGCTACGATCGTAGCATTCGTTTTGGGAGAACCTGCTACATTACAAAAAATAAACGTAGCAACAGGGAAAAGTGAACTACTGCAAAACAATCCGGGGCGATCCATTCACAGAATTCCGGGAACTCAGGATTTTAGCTTTGTTGATAAAACAGATCCCGATACCTGGATCATAATGAGATCAAAACTGAATGACAGTCAATCAGTTGAACAAATTACTTCTACTCTTCCAGGCGCAGAAGATATGGCTTGGATCGATG
>TARA_R100000655_G_scaffold40216_1_pt1 | contig 28336 bp, 37 predicted proteins | sample TARA_R100000655 | Tara Oceans TARA_R100000655 (sample SAMEA2622497) | marine metagenome | biome: marine biome (ENVO:00000447); feature: deep chlorophyll maximum layer (ENVO:xxxxxxxx); material: "saline water (ENVO:00002010), including plankton (ENVO:xxxxxxxx)" | depth 90 m
GCTATCTGTTTTGAAGTTTTCTTCATCTTGTTTTTCACCTAAGATGTTCCCATGTCCAATAATAATCGTTTTTGAAACACAGCCCGCTTCCCTTTTTAATTTCAATATTAAACCTTTCATCTTTATCAAAAAAAGTTTGCGCGGCACCGCAATGGTTTTCATCATCGTTTAAACTGTAATTGTATGGGACAAATATTCTTTTAACGCCATCCGTTGCGCTTATTCTGGCACCTGTGTAATTAGTTGCGCCATGATAACGAGTGCGTATCGCTGAACTTATTATAATATTTTTATCTTTCATTTTCTTTACCCAGCCCGACCTAACGGCAATTCTGGCAAATCGCCATATTCTTCTCGGCAAGCGTCACATAAATGATAACCATCCCAAGGTGGCTCATCTAAATGAAAACACTCAAGGCAATTACTACACTCATATTCTCCCATAACTTTCTCCTTTATAAACAATACCTTAGTATACTTAAAGATTATAAATAGACTAGGTAAATTTAGTCGGGGGATGAAGAACGAAGTAAAGGAAGCACCCACTAGAACCTCGCCTTCTTTTACCCTAAAGGACTCCCCCCTGCCCTTCCACCAATCTAGTGGGTAACTCTATGTTGATAATTATCAAGGATCTTATCTTCAAGATGATTCCACTCAAAACCTGTGAGCTTTTTCTCAAGCCACTCAGCACGTTTTCCGTCTACCTCAAGATACCTATCTTCAACATAGGGATATACTATACCTACGTCAGATTCAGGTTCTCCTACCAAAAAGTAAACAACGACTTCCTTAGGAGTATACTCCTCGAAATAATCAGTTAGGGTTAGATGATCATAACGGTCTTTATAGTTCATTTTACTTGCTCCGTAAGCATATTTTTCAAGTATTGCTCATTCTCAATATGTACTTTTTTAACCTCTCTTAACAACCACTCCAACTTTTCAAGACGAAGGTTTATATCGTCAATTTGTTCTTGTATTAATCTGTTTTCAAATGACATAATTTTCTCCTCTACACCATTCGTTACACATATCTGATTCCCAACGTTCCGCTTTATCTTGAGCGTCACGTTGAGAAGCGAACTCGGCCTCAACAAGTTTACCATTAAAATACACAGCCCAGTTGGCACGCTCTAATTGAACTATGTGCCAACCAAGCTCTATATCTTTCATTAACTGTTTCCTATAGCTTTGTCCCATTCCTTTTCCCAGAAATATTCAACTGCCAAGTCTAACATTTCATGCTCAGATAAGCATGTTGGTTCAGGTGAATCGGCTATTGAGAATGAGCAAACTTCTTCTTTATAAGTAAACACTGTGTCACCCCGAGCTTTTGCCACTCCCAGTTTTTGCTGTCGCTCTATCGTACCTAACATTTCTTCTTGCGCTTGGTGGGCTTTTTCTAAATCCACAATTCTTATATGCGCTCGAATATGTCTATCAAGCATTTTAGCACACTCACGTACCACAACAGGGTGCCAAACTAATTCGACTTTATCACCAGCCTTCCAGTTTTTTCTTGCCCATTCAATAAAGTTTATACTTTCTTCTTCATTCAAGTCACGGTGAAGTGCTTTTGTGTCTACTTGCGAAATAAAGTAATCAACAATATTATCAGGGAACTTTCGAGACGTTTTCATTTTACCCTCCAAACTCGATAACCAGCAGTTGCGAAGGTACCCTCATCATGCGGAGAAAAGGTCATACGTTGAGTAAATTGTACTTCAACACCTTGTTTAGCCATACGTTTCTGATAGGCTTGCCTTGCTTGAGCCACACGGTTACCGACCTGCTTTTGAGTTTCACCTTCATAGCTAGGTCCAATGAAAACACTTTGCCCAACCTCCATATTATGGAAAGGGTACTTACGAGGTGTACGTTGGAAATCATCAGGTATTGGTACGTTATCTTCAATGCTGTAATTAGAATCATCTATCATTTTTTCCTCCTAGGTTATTAACTATTTTAATTATAAAGGGCACTAATTCAGAGTAAAGTTTCATTTTATCTTCGTGAGTAAAAAACATGATTACCAAACTTTTTCGATCGAGAGAGTTGTTTTGACCAAGATGGCTGAACCCAGACTGCGTGATAATGTGTACTGTTTTCTAACCCCTCCACTTGAACTTTGGTTGATAATAACATTTCCGCTATAGACTGGGCATTTTGCCAAGCGATTTGTTCACTGACTGTCTCAGGTTTTCCATCGCAATAATAACTAAACTGGCATTTATGCTTAATTGGTAATCCATTTTTATAGTAACCCTGACGAACGACCTCGCAAATCGTTGAAGGATACCGAGTATCTCGCACTCGGTTTTGAATTACAACTCCTACTGCCAGCATTCCTTTCCAGCCTTCTCCCCTTGCTTCAAAATAAACAGCTTCGGCTAAACAATACCTTTCCATCTGATCAGCTTTAACAGGTGAAAATGCGAGTATCGTAAGTAAAACTAGAAAAGTCAATATTAAAACTTTCATTTTCATTCTCCCTTCCACCATAGCGGTGCGCCAAGCCTCCATTCAGCAAAGTACGCTTTTTCACCATGGTAATAGTTTTTGTATGCTTGAACTGGGTCACCCTCCACCTTATATTCATCAGGCATACACTGGGGTGGTGGAGTAAAACTTTTCATAAGTAAGTTGTGAGGGTAGATAGCAAGGCCAGTAAGAACATTATTCTTCTGAACGCCATGAACCCCTGTATATCTTTTAGTGAACTCTTTACATAAGTAATAGGTCAGATCCCATACATAATCATAATTTTCGCAAGATTCCCGTGTCCATATAGCACTGGGATGGTTCGGTGAAAACGCTTTATATATTCCCTGTTCATCAGCAAATTCATCTCCATCAAGTACACGGTGAGCTGTTGATAAAAGTTGAGCAGACTCAAGGATCATTTTTACACAATGTTTATCGCAGTGATATCTTGCTGCAACCTCGGGATCAGGATCTAAATAAAAAATATTCATTGATCAATCAAATGGGCATCTAGCTCATATCCCAGCACAGCTAAGATTTTTTCGCATCTTTCTACTGAAATAGCCCTACTCCCTCTTTCAAGAGTACCAAGTGTGTTGATATTGATTCCTGCTTGTCTAGCAAGAGAATACTGAGTCAAACCTTGTTTGGCTCGCTCTTCTTTAATTAGTTTTCCTATCCAGTCATTTTTCAAAATGCCACCTTATAACCCTTCCTTTTAGCTTCAAGCCAATATTGGTTTACACCAGCTAAATCGACAACTACTTCTTTCTCAAGTTTATGGTCTTTAAAAAAAGCAACAATAGCCACCTCTTTAACTCGTGAGATACTAAATGCCATACTATCCTCACCATTTATAAGAATGCAATTTTTAGCAACCAATTTCAATTTCTTCTCATCTTTGAAATTTCTTCAGCTTGCTTCTTGCCACGAACAGGTATGGCATTTGATTTATGCATTGTAGCAATGCCTATGATCTCCGTGCCTGTATAAACTTTTGATTCTTTTTTAGCCATCGAGGGATCATAAAACTCATGTTCCTTGGTTTGTGGTGATGCTTCAGGGTTAGCTTTGCTAACTGTTTTTGCAACTTCCCCCTCATTTTGAGGAGAGGGGTGTTTGTTTCGTAACCTTTTCAAAAACTCTGCATGTTTCGTTTCAGCTCTGAGTTGGGCTGTTGTCTTTTTTAACTTTTTTCTTTTACGAGAAAGATTAGTAGTGGTGTAGTACGGTGGTAATAAACCCATAAATACCTCTCCTCAAGTAAGAGTGGGGGGTACCCCCCCCACGATTAAACAAGCTCAATATACTTTTTATCAAGTGCGATTTGAACGTCTGGTGCACCGCCCTGCATTTTTCTAGCGGCAGATAAGAACTCGTTTAAAGGCATATCATCTTTAAACAAAGCAAAAATCTCAGCTCGTCGAGAACCCTCACGAACAGGTATTTTTTCTCCCACTACCTTAATAATATTGCCCTCGAAAGAGTGACGAATTGAAGTCTTTTTAGCAATTGGTTTAGGAATTGCCGTGACAACAGGGTTTTTAGGAGCAGGTGCTCTCTTCTTAGTTTTTTTGGGAGGAGCAACAGTTTTAAGGTCTAATATTTGTGTGGCCATAGTAGGCCTCCTTTCTACTTTCTATTTAGTTTAACTTAACAATTTTATAGTAAAGCCAAAGAAATAAGGGGACAACGGTTAAGTTGTCCCCTGATAATTATGCCGCTTCAGCATATTGAGTTGCTAAATCTAATGCCTTTCGTTTCATAATGGCATTAGGTCCAAACCAACTTGAGTAAAGTGCACCGCCCTCTACTCGTTCACTTTCACGTTTAGTATGATCCATATGGTAGGTTACTCCATTAACAGCACCCCACCAAGTTCCTTTCGCTGATTGTAAATCCGCTCCAGGAGAAAGTGAAATCGCTTCATACACCTGTTCAGAAGTTCTATTAAAGTCACTCTCTATCGGAGTTGCCTGTAGCCCCCCTGAAATCAATGAGGGTTGAAATAACTCAGCAATATAGTTTTGTATATCAATCGGTTTGGCCTGTTTACTAGATAAGAATTCAGTTTGCTCTTTGAAAGCAATCATCTTTTCTTCGCTAATACCGAGAGCTTCTTCTGCTGCTTTTATAATTTCGCCATCAAAAGCGTGAAGATGAAGTACTCGAAACCGTTTACCCTGACTATTTAACGCAAGAGCCATGGTATTACTACAAACGACTCGTATGGGAGTGAACATAATAGTGAGGGCTTTCCCTGAAACATGTGGTGAATCTATTAAAAGGTATCCTTCTACTTTGTCTCCTCCTGGAAGTTCAAAGCTCGAATCTATTTTAGCAAGCCCCCAGATATCTTGCCCACCCTTCAGAGAACCTGCTGTTTCCATTTTCATTTGTCCGTTAGAAACAAACCTCTTAAAGAATTTAAATGTATCCGCATTTTGAAAAGGGACGTAATCCTCTCCGCAAGCCGAGAGTACTTTATTATCACTATCCCTCACTATGAAATGATGGCCTATGGCTTGTAGTAACGGAGTATCGGGTTCCCAAGTTGGTGCACCGAGAGTATACGCAGGGCGTTTAGAAACGGTCCAATCTAACCCTGCCGCTTTTAACATTTCTTCTGGAGTCATAGTGTCTTCCACTGGTACTCCTAACCCATGCCAAGGCGTACCACCTGCATAGGCCATAGTTTCAACTGCTGCAACCATAGCTATTCCTTTCTTTTATTAAAGTTATTAATCAACCTGAACCTTTTCAAGATTTAAGAAAAGGTCAAGGTCAAGGTCAAGAGTCGTAGTTTTGCCTTCTGGACCCAATGATATTACACACCGAACGTGTTCCTCAACTTTCTTGCCAGCTGCATGTTCATGCATCATGTGAAAAGTAATAGGGAACTTAACGTCGTAATCAAACTCCTCAAGGAATTGTTTAAGTGGGGTTGGCTCAAGGGCGCGGTTATAGCCCATTTTTATAGCCCAGTCATTTGCTTGAGTAAGCTGCTCTTTTGAGAGTACTGGTACTTCTTCCATATTATTCTCCTAGTAAGTTATAACGGTTTTAAACTATAAAGGTAGACTAACTTTGGAAAAGCGTTAAATTATGTTTTTTTACTCTTTTTACTCTTTTTACTCTTTTCATGACGAGCTTTTAAACTCTTTTTAGCTTTCTCGGCTATGTCAACAACCGTTCCCTTACCCATTACTTTTGCACGTTGCTCCATAACCGTAAGTATTTGTATTTTACGTGCATAAGGTTTTTTAATTCGTTTGACTTTAGCCACTGTAGCTCTTGCATCTGCAGGAGTAGCAAACTTAATGCTAACCGTATCTTTAGGGTTTTCATCTGTGTAAAGTCTGCGACCGCTACCTTTTGGTTTTTTACCTGTGCCTACTTTTGGATCTCTCCTTTTTCTTTTCTTCGCAGGAGGCTTTGATATTTGCCTACGCATACTTGATCTAGAGATAACCATTAAGATTTCTTTTTACGAGATTTAGATTTAGATTTCTTTTTTACAACACTTTCTAAAGTCTTAGCTTGTTTTGCATGTGTTTTAGAAGCCTTTTTTAAACCACCAATAACTTTTTTTATTCTGCGTTCACTCATTACCTTTCCTCCGTTCTGTCTCTATTCTCCACCTCAGTATATCTATCGCTGTATGCAGGCTACCAGTTCCAGAAGGCTGTAGTAAAGATTTTAAAATATTTATTTCTTCTTCAAGATGGTCGATATGGCTTTGCATTTTATTCATTATTTTTTACTCATGTACGCTGTCATTCCCATGTATGCCCCAACTACTCCAGCCATCCCGATATAAAAGAGACCAAAAAGATCAGCCATAGCTTTAATCCTAGAATCAGGGAAGATAGGTAAAAAAAGACAAGCAGTGAAGACAAGCATAGCAATGATACTGACCCAAGCCATTTTCCTTTGGGCATCTGCTTTTTCTTCTGCAGCCTCTGCTTCATGGATTGCAGTGATTGTGTTAAGTTCTGAATCGCTAACTACCCCATCACCATCTGCGTCGTACTCTTCATATAAACTATCTTTTTGTAAACTTTTTTTACCACCTGTGACCATGCGCCCCTCCTTATGTAATCATTTCACCGCCTCCGTCGGCTATACTACGCTGCCAAGGTTTATCTGTAAATACAGTTTTTGCTGTGCCCCAACTATCGCCATATTCAACATCTACTTTCGAAGGAATCTCCATGTCTATGCACGATTCCATGATTTCTGCTATGCGCTGTATTTCTTCTGGTTCATTTGAACTGAAGCAAAGTTCATCATGTACTTGGAGTAAAGGTAAGAACCCTTCCTTTGCCAGAGTTCTCATTGCCGCTTTAGTTTGATCAGCGGCTGAACCTTGGATCAATCGGTTCAATGCTTTATGAGTAAACGCTCTTTTTATATTTGGACCAAATTCAGTCTGAGCTTTTTCCAATGTTCCTATCTTACCACTGCCAAATGCGCGTGGTTCCCAGAGATCAAAGCGACATTTACGACCTAATAATGTTCTTATAAACCCTTTAGTAGAAGCACGATTTCTACAATAATCACTCAACATTTTAACAAAGGGTACTCGTGCATGGTACAACTCAAATAATTGTTGAGCCTCCTCCATAGGAATATTTAACTGCTCAGAAAGTTTACGTTGCCCCATAGAATAAAAGAGGCCTAAGTTAATATCCTTTGCTTGTCTTCTTGGTATACTTGCCATTTCTGCTACGATTGAGTGAAAATCAGCTTCTCCCTTTTTGTATTCTTCAACGACATCTTCAACTCGCGGTAAACCAAGGAGCGAAGAATAATGAACTACTAATCTTGGCTCTTGCTGAGAATAATCTATGGAGACCCACTTTTCACCTTTCTCTGGTACAAATATTGACCGAATCATTGGACCTAGAATTTTATGCCGTGCAGGTATTTGTTGAAGGTTGGGGTTGCTATAGCTAAAACGACCACTGACTGTACCCCCTTGGTCTGAGCGTAGGGAATGTATCTCTGCGTGTATACGGCCTTTATGCTGATACCTAAGTATAGAATTAATAAATGTTGTGTTTGCCTTATTATACTCTCTTGCTTCTAATATTAGTTTGGGCAACTCATGAGGATGATTAGCTAAGAACGCCCTGTCTATCTTGGGTGCTTTTGTTTTTTCCGTAAGGTCGTACTCAATTTTAGCTTCACTGAACAATTCACCAATAGAACGAGAGTTCCATATCTCAACATCTTTATTATACTGTTTTTTTACTTGGTGTAGTATCTCTTTTTCCTTTGATTCCAATTCTTTTTGTATTGATGCAGCTTTCTCTAAATCTACACGGATACCTCGCCACCTCATTTCAAGTAATGTAGGTATCAAAGATAACTCAAGATCAAGAATATACTGTAAGTCTGAACGACGAATCTCATTAGAAAGTGTGTTCCATAAATCTAGTGTCGCTCTAGCATCTTGCTCAGCATAAGGTCCAACATACATAGCTGGAAGTTTCCACATCTCACTTTTTGCGTCAATACCCCACTCCTTTGCCGCTTGTTGAAGAACCTTTTCATTTTTAGAAGAAGCAATGTAAGTTTTAGCAAGTGAATTTAAAGAATACGAAAAGCGATTTTCATCTAATAACGGAGCAGCAATTAAAGTGTCTTTTATATCACCCTTTACAGCAACTCCCTCTCTCCTTAACCAACCTACATCGTACATTGCATTATGAAATATTTTATCACACTCAGTATCTAGTTGCTCTTTTAACCAACGAAATACCAACTCTCTGTCAAGATTACTCCCATTATCATGACGAACTGGAAAATAACCCTGCCAGTCATCCGTGGCTAAAGCGATACCAATTATATAACCGTCTCCTGTTGCCCATCCTGGACCTTTATTAAGAAGGTTAGGATCACAGGTTTCTAAATCGATGGCCAACTGTTTTACATTTGTTAAATCGGGTAATACTTCAGGCGCACACCATTGGCTTTCGGTTTGAAGGAGGGGTACTTGATACATTACTCTTCAACTTCTCCCCAAAAATTATATTTAGGAATAAACTGATCTTTTGACTTATCTCTTTCTTTCCAGTTAGGTTCTGTATCGCCACATTTCATAGTGCTGGTCTCGCCAGTAGGTGTGTCTGTAGATATTATAGTTAAGGTTTTCCCACAACTGCACCTTGGCCACTTAAAATGTTGATTAAACAAATTTTCAGGTGCATTAAATTTTTTATCGCATGATTCACAATGAAGTTTTACAGTCATCTCAAAAATCAACTTTCCTCAGAATAATTTGACTCCTCAGCCGCCAACCTGTTCCCTTCCGCGTTACCCCCTACAGCGTTGCCACCTATAACGCCCTCCTTCGTCAGCTGGCTCTCCAGCCTAGTGTCAGGGCAGATGCGGATATGAGCCTCAACTAAAAATAAATACCTTCTTAAATCAGCAATGTCATCTAAAATACCTTCTTTAGATGCATCCTCAGAAATTGTTTTGAAAACGTCGTAACCATATTTTCTGGTCTGATTTTCAATCCTGTCCCATTTACGAGCAAGCATCATGAAAGCACCAATACCACCACGGTTACGCCAACTATCTCCATAGCTCCGCTCGGAATCAATTAAAGAAAGTACATCTTGTTCAGAGAGGTATCTTACTTCCCTAATTATTTTCGAGACTTCAAGTTCATCTCTCGTCTTTCTAGCCATTCTGTTCCTGCCTTTCTCCAGTCTAATGCTCTTATACTTGATATTTTCTTAAAAGCCAAGTCATAATCTCTTTCTTGGTGTGCTTCCCATGCTCGTAGCATTGGAACTGCTGTTTCTGGGAAAAAGTTATTTGACCATTTATCAGTTCTAAAAGGTGCCACTACAAAATTATTGATATCCCTATCCGCATCTTTTGGGTGAGTGAACATTGGTTCAGGTGTGTAATGCATTCCTTTGTTCCAACCTAGATAAGAGTCGTACCAAAGAGTGTCTCCCACATTCACTTGATTTAAAACATCTAATGTTTTTTCGTACACCTTTTCATAAGCGTGGTAACTATCACTCAAATGATAGTAAGTTCCCATACCTAATCCTAATCGTGCCGCCATATATTCCTGTAGTATAGAAAAGTGTACTGCGTTAGCACCATAAGTGCCCCAGATAATATCGTTAGAGCGACAAGAAACTGTCATATTCAGCTTGTTGTTTTTTATTTTAAAATACACCTGTGTATTACAAGGAACGTCCTTAGTCGCTGGGTTTTCAACTACTTGATTGAGGTCATGAACTGACCACATTTGAAGAACCCCCCTTCTTGATTCTGGGTGTTCTGTTAAATGCTTAACTAGAAGATCTAATTGGTCAAATTGAAAAGGGACGTAATCCTCTCCTTGGTCAAATGTAGAATGTCGCCATCTAAAACCATACGCACCGTTTAGTTTCAAACCATCATCAGAAAATTCTTCCATACGTTTATTAAATTGTTTAACATAAGATAAATCATTGCGACCAGCCAACATCCAAAGAGCTTCAAATAAATGAAAGAATGGATTGGCATCACGGCATGGGTAAAAGAGTACTCGTTCCTCTGGTCTTTGATAAACTGTCATAACTGGCGCAGGATACTCTATCACACGCCCCGATCTTGAGTCTATCCATTCACCATTATCTTTTAATAATTGCAACCCTAAATAGAGAGCTTCTGAAACATTTCTTGAGTATATATTTGGCACTTCACTGTTCCCACGGACGAGGGATTGCAGTTGTGTACGAGCCTTTTGAGAGGGCTGTTTGAATGTGCCTAAAATCGTCTTTGTTAGGTTTTCCATAACTTTCTTTTCCTTTTAAATCAGGTAATAGTCCAGGACGGTAACTTAATGCATCACAACCTTTACATGGACCAAAATCTCTCTGACCGTGATACAACTTTTTTCTTGCTGCGATGAACGCATTATTTTGCCAAAGTTCATCTAATGTATTTCCAGACAACACTGACCCACATCTATAACGTCCAGGCCAATCATTACAACAGATAGCCACATTACCATCCCACCTTATTGATATTTCTCTAAATACTTTTGCACATCTTCGACCCTCAGCATGGTTGTTTGGAGGGAAAGCTGAACCAGCGTGGTTATTTACTGTGGCATGGTTTCCAGAAGAAGCTATTGAGATATCTTCTGTGATTACAATATCGTGCTCAGAATGCCTCCTTCTTCTGTGAGGGTTGGAATTTTTATCTGTTGGATAATAAAGTATTTCATATGGACCTTCATATGTGGCTGAAACTTTATCACAAATTTTTATGCCCTCATAGTTATCCAAGAGTAAGACATTTAATCCTGCGTCTAACAAATCGTTTATGTTTTGCGATAAGTTACCTTTGAGCAGACCACCACCATTAGTTGTCATTTGAAGATGCGTTTTCGGTAACTTTTCTCTTAATAAAGCAACAATCTCTTTATACTCAGGATTCATAGTAGGTTCTCCATGCATAGCCATTTCTATGCGAGGATTCCAACCATCTTTTTCACACGCCTCACGGATTTTTTCTGCAACAGCATAAGCAGAACCCCAGTGCAGAAACTTAAAGGGTCGAGAGTTTTTACCACGAAGCCCCTTTGGTCCATTAGCTTTATTGTCTCGTATTGAAGCTATACCACAAAATGCACAAGCTAGATTACAGCCTTCGGTCAGCTCTAACTGAATACAAAATGGTGGAGGTTGTTTTTTCATACTTTACCTAACTCGCGTTGATATTCTTTAGCAATTTTCAAGGCGTCATGTTCCTCTAAAAGTTTCTTAGCATTTGTACAAATAAACCTTGAAAGATCCATATCTATTTTGCCATTAAGAAAATTAACTAATTTTTCGTGATCTGGAAAGGATATACAGTTTTGTGCTTCACCTTCATCAACCATGGAATCATGCGGTCGTATCCAATCTTTATGAATAAGGCATATTGTTCCTGCGTCCATAGCCTCAAGAAACGTATATTGTGTACCGCCCCCATCTCCATGTATAACTGAAAAATCTGTCATGTACCGAGCTTGTTTACAAAGGTTGACCGCGCCCCTGAGTTCCCTAGTGAAAAATGCTCTTTGATCTTTAGGTCTCTTACTGTCTTGAACATATTCTGGATATTTAGGTAATATCTTAGTTTTTGTATACATCCTGTTTTCACAACCACGAATAATAACCTGTTTTTCCTCAGGCAATTTACGATTGGCTTCGAAAAGCCAGTGGCTGTTTTTATCAAAGTCTAATCTAGCTATATTTATGGCGTGGTGCTTTCTACCTGACCAGTCCTTATCCATCTTAAACGACTCACCAGTGGCAACAGCTAAAGAAAGGTAGGGATGGGGAATATACGTCGCCTCAGGCATATGCTCTAACATGCTTTTTCGAATTACTATGACTTGTTTAGGGTCAACAATACTTCTAAATTCTGGATTACGAAGTTCTGTTGGATCATGTATGACTATTTTAGCCCCCCTTGCAAGAAGTTTGATAGTCAACTCCCTATGCCATTTATCAGAAGCTGTGATCAAAACTGATTGCTCCAAGTTCAAAACATCTTCCTCGCAAACATTTCTATAGGGAACTTCGTTTCCCATGTTCCGTTGAGTATTTTCAGTGCGTTTTGTTATTCTAATTACTTCAACATCTTCACGACATTCCTGTAATCCATGAAATAAATGAGTGGTGAAAGTCACCCACCCTCCGAACCGCGATCTACTAAGGTATAAAAGTTTCATCAAATTCCTCTCTTTCTATATCACTTTCTTCTAATAAATCACCAAACCATGTTTCTAAAATAACCAGCGGAAAAGTGTTGCTCGTATTTTTTATCCAATGCCAAGACATTGGTAATACTTCAAACGTCTCTTTGGCTTCAACTGTAAAATGTCTATCGTCATTGAATACGTTTCCATGACCTTCAAGAATTAACCACCTTTCCTTTCTATGACGATGTCTTTGAAAACTGATACGACAAAGGGGTTGGATGACTAATTTTTTAACTAAATACTTTTCTGATCTAACTAGGATTTCATAAGTCCCCCACTCTTTGTAGTACTTGGTGGAGGTTGTTTTTTCAGTGTATTTTTCTAAACGGTTACTGGAAGAATCTATTTTCCCCCCTCCTACGTTCCATAATAGTTCAATATTGTGTTCTTCACAAAACACTACTTCCTCTACAGGCGTAGTCTCCCATTCTCTATCACCTCCATTAGCAAAATAAAGTTTTGCATTGGGGTGCTTTTCCCTTATCTTTTTCAACATTGGCATTACTGTGTCATCATCAGAAGTGCTGATGATTGCTTCACTAACATACTTACACGCACGAACCAGCTCTAATCTACTTTCAGAATCTAAAAATGATCTGCCCTTTTTTCTACAAAGCCAATTGTCACTATTCACAATCACGAGAACATTACCATGCTCTGAAGCCCCCTTAAACAAAGCCAGATGTCCTTTATGTAAAGGATCAAAACCCCCACTAACTACTACAATTGGAGTGGGGATATTTTCTTTGAAGGGTCTGTCTAACCATTGTTTACGTTCTTGTGCTTGTATCAAACCTAGCTCGTCATCAGACATTGACATAATCCCCTCCTTTACTTTTTATAAACGTACTTAGAACGAGGAGCACCTTGTTTCAACCGCACGCGTTCATACTTATCAAACTCGCAGAGACTATGCTCTATTTCTCGTAACTCAAAATCTAAAGAATGTTTTTTCCAAGCTATCTCTAGAAGTTCTCGCATTTCAGAACACCAATCATGTGACTTTGAGCGATAATTCAAATCCCTTCCGTATATTCTATTCAGCCCTCGCATAGCTCCTGGACCTGCATTCGCCCAAGTGAGTATATCGCTTGCGTTACGACCTATAAATGTATGCCTAAAATCAGTTGCTAACTCATATGCTAAAAATGGACCAAGGTAGGGATAAGAGGATAACCAAGAGTTCATGCCTTCAAGCGTTTGCCAAGGACATTTGTCTAAGAACCTCTCACGATCGTCCCATACTGTAGTGATTGTATTACAAAGGCCTCGAACTTTATTCATATTGTTCGGACTTTTTATCATGTAAGCCCCTGTAATCCATTTATCCTGACGTACGATTTTATCGTATGCTTTTTCAGGATCCCAGTCAATATGAAGATTATGGGCTATCAAGGTTTTGCCTGTTTCAATTAAATTAAACCAACGAAAGATTACCGTTGCCATATACACTTCTGGTTGCCAAGCAAGGCGGTCGCGTATATTTTCACGGAACCAAACAGTTGTTTTATCTCGCTCACGAAAAGCGTTAGTGAACTTGTATTCTTTAAGGATAGGGTCATGAGTCCAAGGCCAAGGATCGCCTCGGTCTTTCTTTTCTTGTATACGAGTTCTTTCGTATATCCAATAAAAAAATATTTCTACTCTTTCTTCTTGCATCTTTATGCCTTTCTAAAAATAGTTTACCCCCCACGGAGTGATGGGGGGTAAACTGGTAACACGTTTAAGAGGCCATAGCGGTCTCCAAATGTTCAACGTCTTCTAAAGGTTCTACTCGAATGTAACCTGTTTCTTCGAGAAGTTGTAGATCTTTAGTCCCCCCATTGAACTCAGCAACCACAATGAGAAACTCGTGAACAGTCATACCATCTTCAATACAATCAAAGATTGCCGCCCTATTACTGCCACTCCTGCGAGGGTTTTCTGAATTAAGTAAAGATATTACTTGACCTCTATCATAGAGGCGGGTCTTTCTTATTTGTCTCTCAGACACTCTTAGCTCCTTTATATAAGATAATATATTTCAACAAGTTCATTTTAACTTTTTTCCCCTTATTGGTAAAGTAGAAACTTCTCTAAAATATAAAAGAACGATTGGTTTTTGGTTGTATTATATGTAAGTTCTTTTTAACTCGAGTCAATGCTACATAAAAAACTCTAGTCTCATCATCAGGAAACTTTTGCATTTCAAGCCAGCTTTTTTGACCTATGTCGGTGATGACAACTACATTGTCTGCTTCGCTTCCCTTTGATCCATGTATAGTTGATATTTTGATTCTTGGTACTCCTGTGAGTTTTTCTCCTCGTCGCAAACACGCTATAAGGTATTGTTTTTCTTTTTCCGAGACTCTGTCCAAAACTTCATGCCAGATGTTTGTCGTAAGTAACCCATGGTTTGCAAGAAGATCTTTCATGGAAAGAACCTTAGATTCAAAAACTCCCCTGAGTAACCTATGCTCTTTTGCCACTCCCTTGTTTGCGGTCATGTACTTATAGATTTTTTTGACCCTGTCTGCTGTAACTGATCTGCCTTTTCTCAGTTCCTCCCAGTCAAGTATCGCTGTTAGTAGCCCTTCAGATACAGCTTTTCGGTTAGCCCGAGAGTAAAAAAATCCCTCAAGTCTACACTGTTGTTCGGCTTGATTAAGTAGATAGTTGTTACGAGCTAGAATAAGCCACTGCCCTTCTTTCATATCAATATGCTCAATATCAGAATGCCAGTTGATAGTTCCTGAATCTGGTCTTGGATTCCAATGTTTATCTCTACGTTTTGATAATCTTTTAATTAAGGTTCCCGCTAAAAAATGAGCATGTTGTGGCACTCGATAAGATTGTTCAAGAACTTCGATGTTCCCCGATAAAGATAAAAAGTTATTTACTTCAGCTCCTGCCCATTTAAATATTGCTTGATCATCATCACCTGCAATGAACATAGTTTCACATAGCTTTTCCAGAGCAAAAACCATTTGCCACTGTAGGAAACTTAGGTCTTGTGCTTCATCAATAAAAATCGTTTTTAATTGTGGTGCAACATCTTTTGATAAAAATAACGAAAGCATATCAGTGAAATCATAAAGGTTTCGAACTCTTTTAAATTCAGCCAACCCTCGCTCAACTCGCTCAACTTCAAACCAACCTATATCAGAACCTAATTGTTGCCACTGTTGTCGAGCTGAAATACCTCGAACACGAGCTACTTCAATTATTCCTAAAATCTGATCACCTTTTTTTGACAGTGCAAATGACCCCTCTTCAAAAGAAGATTTGCCAGAAACCTCTAAGCCCATCAACTTGCCAAAATCTTTTCTTTGATCTTCGTTGAATACCTGAGAACGGCTCATGCCTAATCTCTGAAAAGCAAGACTATGTAATGTGCGAAAGAAAGGAAGATCATCAGAGTCATAATTAAATTTATTAAATGCTCGTTCCTTTGCTTCATCAGCGGCACGATTAGTAAACGCAAAATAACCTATATCAGTTGACTCCACTCCCGAAGACAACTGCTTCTCAACCAACGATAATAGCTTCGTTGTTTTTCCTGTTCCAGGAGGTCCAATAATTATATTCATATAACATCTTCCTGAGAAAAATCAGGTAAATCAAAAGGATCTGTTTGAGAGCTAAAGGTTGGTATAGCCCATAAATTCACAAACCTATTTTTAATATTCTGACCTGAGTGATCAGCTCCTAAATCCCTTAAACGAGCAGTAATTTTCGGACGAGTAAACTGACGAAAGTTATGCCTTTGTAAGTAGGCTTCTAGGTCAGATAAACGAAAATAAGTTTTACCGTTTTCTGTGTGGGGTTTACCCAAAAGTATTTCATCTTTAGTTTGCGCTTGCGCTCTATCAGTGCAAAAAGCCTCCAGTAAATCTTGGAACTGGCCTTCAATTGAAGCATCTTTGGGAACTTCAATAATAGTCACGTTATCTAACAAATTTTGTATGACCCCCTGCCAAGCTCTTTCACTCATTTTAGGTGGCATTTTATCAATGGCTTCCATGCAAACTTTTTGAAATCTTGTTTGGTTTTGTAAGTCCTCGGTCATCATTTCTAACCTATTCCCCTCAACGTCGAGAAACCAAACTGGTGGGCTAGAGTTTTGTTTAGTAAGTGAACCAAATGAAGGCATTGCGGCAGTTGGGGATATACCAAATTTTCTAGTTTTACAGACCCCAGAGTTACAGTGTGAACATATTGGTTGGTCGTTGCATTTATAATTATACTCTTTAGTTTTAAGTTGCTTTATTATTGTAAGCACTTCTGAAGAGCCTAGTGGTGGTGATAAATACTCACGATTATACTCTTCTAGTTTTTGCTCCCAATTATCTGAGTCTGAGAGTTTAGCATATATACCTAAGTTAAATAAACCGTTATTACGAGTACCCTGTGGGAATCCTTGTGTTACGAGAAACTGAAGGCATGGAGGTCCATGATTTAATACTTTCTTTTCATTTTTTATTATTTTAAACTCAACTAATCCATCTTCAGTGATCTGTTTGTTATCAGCTAAATCTAAAAAATCAACGAGAGATATTGACTCCCCTTTATCGTTTAACGAATACCTTGTTGTATTATTGCCGCCAAAGTAAGGCATGTTTAAAAAATTGCCAGTATCTCCTCTTTCCGTAAGGATAGAAGACTGTTTAGGAAATATTTCACTTGAAGCGAACCCTAATGAAGCCGACATTTCTGAAAGTTTCAACCTCATCAAACTTGCTGGTACTTCACCTTTAATAAACAAAAAAAGGTGAGCACCCCCTGACTTACTTCTACATAAAATCAGAGGGAACTCACGCTCTTGTATTTTAGAATTGACATCTTTTAGGTCAAGCGAAAAGTCATCAATATCAATGCAACCCCAACGACAAGTGTTCTCATCAGTGATCGGAATAATGCCCAAAGAAGGCTCTTTTCCCTCAAGATGTTGTTGCCAAAGTTCAACGGTTGGTTCACCATGTTGAACGAAAGAATCTACTTTTTTCTTACCGTCATCACGCAGTCCGACAACCGCTGTTGTTCCGTAAGCCCTATTAAGACCTGAGAACCTTTCTATGAATCTTTCTAACTCACCCACTAGATGTTACCTTACGAATCAGAAAGGCACGTTATCACTTGTGCTTTCCTGTTCTGGAGCAGTAGCCTTAATTGTACCTGACATCACTGCGCTGTAAAAAGTTCTGCCCAACAAAAACTCTGATTGCGAAACGTCCCTCCGTTCCCCAATATCATAACCATACCAACTACCATAATCATTTGATTCAGGTACAGTTTTAACTTTGTAAGCTGAAGCAAAAGATGGTTTTGGTTTGACCGTACCATCATCAAGAGTAACTGTTTGTGAAACCATAGTTGTATTCCAACGACGTGACTTTTTAAGCTGAGTTGAACTCATAGAAATCACAGCATGCGTTGGACCATAATTAGGGCTAAGTAGTATGACATAATGGGAGGCAGTATTTGCTAAATAATTACCGTTTTCTAGCACATCTTGACCCTTTTCATTTTTAGTGGTTCGAGATAAAATCCCACTTTCTGGGTCATGGGAGGCAACGAACCCACCTTTTTGCGTACGTGGAACCCACTCAATTAGCGTTCTCTGATAAGCACAGGGTATAACTTCTACGCCAGAATCACCGCCAAACAGTTCACTTGTCACAGTATTAAATAAAGAGCCAACCGTAGCACCCTCTATATAGCTACCTTCACGTTTGTTAATTTGCGGTGAACCACTTTGAATAATATTTAAAAACGGTATCGCAAGATCCTCTGTCCCAAGATCTTCTACTCCTTGCCCTGCGTAAGCAACGAGGTCATCATTAGAAATGGCAAGAGGAGCGTCCTCTTTTTTCGCAACTTGATTCGCCATATTAGTATTCTCCTTCATTTAATAGTTACTCGCTCTCCTATGAATAATTTGAAACAGTCTTCAGGTAACGCTGTGCCTGATTCAACCATTTCTCGCGCAAAACCTCGGAGAGTTGAAGGTTCCACCCATTCCTTATCACCAGGATACATTCCCCTGTTCTCAAGTTCTTTTTTTACTTGAAGTGCTTGATCATCTTTATCTCTGGTAAAATCTATGGTCAACCTATGTTTTATTAAACTCTCGTGACCGTTCGTTCGTAAATACTCAAAAGCATCCTGAGTTTTATCAGCAGGAATAGTACAACTGTAAAATTTTCTAACAGAAACTTTTTGACCGTTAGTGAGTGTTACCTCTGAAACACCATGCTGAGTCAACACTGCTGGTATTAAATCTTCAGTCAATGACCTGCGTTTTTCTTTCATTGATTTTAAAGTGGTTTCTTGTTCCGCAATCTCACGATCAAGATCAATAACTTGATTAGCAAGTTGACTGACCTGACCTAGCATATTATTCTCAAACTGTTTTGGAGTATCCTCAAAAAACCCTAATATATCTTCCCTTGAAACTTCACCCATGTGAATCCTCCTTGCTGTGAGCTGAGTTTAAGTTGATTTCAACAGGATAATAATCCTTTTCAATCCTGTCCCATTTTAAAATAGAATACCTACCGACGTTGATCTGTGCGGCTATGGCGCATGCCAACCCTATAACTGCGGGATCCCCCATTAGAAGGAGGTAGTCAGAGCTGCTAAATTCACTTAACGCCTGTCTGATTCTTCTCACAGTTGGAGCAGGACTAAGAACAATATTTGTGTTCGGAGGCAATAAAACTTTTAAATCGCCATAAGATCTCGCTCCAAGGATATTTCGTCCTGGAACTTCTTGAACTACATAAACTGTCACTCTACTCTCCTTTCTACTTTATATTATAACTTTATATTATACGGCTCATGAACGCTAGTAATATTTTATCCTTTGCAAACCAATTGGCAATATGGCAATAAGTTTTTTATCAAGCCTTTGAAAAATAAGGTAGATCAGCATATTGGTACTAATTGGCACTTCACTCAGCACGCCCTCAATATTTATCAAAAAGATAAAAAACTACTTTATAACTTATATATAAAGCAGTAAACTAAAGTTGTATCAGAAAGATAAGAAAGTTATGAAACAAAAATATAAATTTAAAACTGAGCCGTTTGATCACCAACGAGCCGCATTAGGTGCGAGTTGGAATAAAAAAGAGTTTGCCTATTTTATGGAAATGGGTACAGGTAAATCAAAAGTGCTCATAGATAACATAGCTATTTTATATGACTATGGGTATATTGATTCTGCATTAATAGTTGCGCCTAAAGGTGTCTATAAAAACTGGGTACAAATAGAAGTACCAAAGCACCTCCCTGATCATATTCAAAGTCATTTAGTTTGTTGGTCACCTAACCCCAATAAAAAAGAAAAAGAAGAACTGATCAATCTGTTTCAATGTACGGATGATCTAGTTATTTTTGTCATGAATATTGAGGCTTTTAGCACTAAAAAAGGCATGGGTTTTGCTGAAAAATTCTTATTATCTCATCAAGCGATATTTGCTATTGATGAAAGTACAACTATAAAAAACGCATCAGCGCAAAGAACTAAGGCAGTCATAAAACTTTCAAAAATGTCAAGCTATAGAAGGATCCTAACTGGTTTTCCTGTAACTAAATCACCGCTTGACCTATACAGTCAATGTGCTTTCCTCAATGAAGATTTGTTAGGATTTTCTTCTTATTATTCTTACAAAAATCATTTTGCTGTACTTCAAAAAAGATCAGTAGCAACTCATAGCTTTCAACAAATAGTAGGGTATAGAAACTTAGAAGAATTGAAAGACCTATTGAAAGATTTTTGTTTTAGGGTTTTGAAAAAAGAGTGTATTGACCTCCCTGATAAAGTATACACAACGCGAGAGGTTGAGCTAACCTCAGAGCAGAAAAGAATTTATAAAGAACTAAAGGATTATGCTATAGCTCAATTAGAGGATGCTGAATTTGTCACAACCAACTCAGTCATTACTCAAATACTACGATTACAACAAGTTTTATGTGGATTCACTACTACAGACTCAAAGGAATTAGTGAAAATACCAAGTAATCGTATAAAAGAACTCATGTCAGTTCTTGAAGAAGTAGATGGTAAATGTATAATATGGGCAAACTACCAGCATGATATCCGTGAGATTAGTAGTGAAATATCTAAAGTTTATGGACCTGAATCTGTAGAGCACTATTATGGAGAAACTTCTGCGGAACAGAGACCAATTATAGTATCTGCTTTCCAAGACCCTGATTCACCACTGAGGTTTTTTGTGGGTCAGCCGAGAACAGGTGGGTTTGGGTTAACATTAACTGAAGCAAAAACAGTTATTTATTATTCAAACGGTTATGACTTAGAAACTCGATTACAATCGGAGGATCGTGCCCACAGGATTGGTCAAGTGAATAAAGTCACCTATGTTGATTTAATCGTGCCAAAAACTGTGGATGAAAAAATACTTAAATCTTTAAGAAACAAAATAAATATAGCCACACAAGTGCTTGGCGAGGATTATCGGGACTGGCTTTTATAATGTTAACCCCTCTTCCATTTGAATACAAAATACAACTCTTGGACCATACTCTGGGGGGTAATGTTTTTGAGAAAACTCTATTAAAGGGTCTAAGTTTTGATCCACATAATCCGAACAAACTTCGAATGTTGGGAACATCAATGGCTCACCATTTTTTGTAGATATCTCTAAAGAGTCCTGAAGACCTGTGGAGTATAAACTCAAAACAATTATTAAAATAGACCACATTTATTTAACACTTTTCTTATACGTTTCTGTTTTGTCACTCACTATTTTTGGTGTGCAAGTTGCTAGATATGGTAAATTTATTTGACGTGCCATAGCTAAACAATCATCCATAGTTTGATAAGGAATAGAACTTAGTGTGTGATTAAAACTTGTCATGACTATTAACATATAGACTAATTTCATGTTTCAGGTGTTATGTTAAGATATACGACAAGACCAATACCAATTATCATAGCTGTAGCTAGTGTTATCAATACTGCAATCAATATGTTTTTTAATGTGTTTAATTTTTTTGCTTTCTGCTTTTGTATATTTTGTTTTTGTTCTTTTGCTTCTAGACGAAATTGCCTTTCAAGTTGAATAAACTCGTCCCAAGATCCAGGAGGTCCATATAGTTGCATCCACTCACGCAACTCATTTCGTTGTTGACGCACCTGATTTCGTGCGCTCACTATTTCTATAGCTCTGCTCGAAGCATTATCTCCTGTAAGACTACCCTTATTAGCGGCCTCTTTCTCAACTGCTTGAACACCAGCCATCCACTTACCTAGAGCAGAACCACAATCAGCAACAGTTCTCCCATTGCCAATCATTTCTTTTACTGCGCTAAAAGCCTCATTCGCTATTTTAATTCCAGCTATTGCGCCTGTTATAGTAATTGGATCCATGATATTTATCAGTAAACGTAAACTATTTGTGGTAAATCAGTGTAACTTGATCGTCTATCAATATGTAAAAATGTTTTAGCCACACCTACCGTCCAACCATGTGAAAGAGCTATTTGAATAAGCTCCTTCCTATAACTACTGTCTGGAACAGCGACGTCTACTGCGCAAGTATCTGTTCCATATTTTTGATTATCAATTAAATGAAAACTATTCTTAGAAGCAGGATACCCCCTAGATAATAAAGATTCTATGTGTTCACTTGTTCTACAAGCACTGGTAATGTTCATTGGTCTATCAAAAGAACTGCGAAGTTCGTCTAATTTTTCACCAAAACCTTCAGCAAGTTTGACTAATTTACTAGAGGGACATTGAAGCTCTTCCTCTGTAAAATATTTTAGCATATTCGTCTCCTATCGAATGCCGAGTGCCTCTCTTTGAGCTTCTTCCTTAGTTTGTACTGGTGCAGGTACTCTTTGGTTTCCCTCTATTATTGTATAGTTATCAATTAAATTCTGAGCTTCGTTTTCATTGACGGCTATAGCTGACCCGAGCACAGGTGCTAGTCTTCTTAATTTAGTATCTCTAATTTTGATTGCCCTATTTAGAGCATTTGCGTCACTTAATACTCTTTCAAAATTATTTAATGCTCTATCATCAACAAATTTCTTACCTAAATTCAATGCTCGAGCTTTTTGATTTAATACCCCAACATAAACTTTTGCAAATATCAACGGTATTTGAGCAACTGTTCCTTTAGTTCTTTCGTCTATCTTACTTGCGGCTTCTGAAACACCCCTAAACGGTCTGTCTGGATTAGTAAGAGTATCCATAGCTCTAAATAATTGTATAAGATTTTTATAGTGTTCGTTGCCAAAAATTTCTACAAAAGCATCTTTATCTCTATTTAAAGATTTAACAGATTTGTCTGTTATATCAGAAACTATTATAGCTTCTCCCGCAGATTCTGCAGCACCAATAGTTTCATCAGCTTTCCAAACTCGCTGTAAAGCTAATTTTTTCAAACTTTCTTGAGCTATACCATAATCCTCTGGACTTAGGCCTCTTTTAAGAATATCGTTTAATTTTTTAACATTTCTTGCATTTTCAACTCCTGGTCTTCCTGTTTGCCAAGCTAAATCAAAAAGTTGATTTGGGCTAGTTAATGCTAAATTTGCAAGGTCTATCCCATCTAATTTTTGTCCTTGAAGGAAAGGTAAGTTTTTAAGTTCGCGATCTATTCGGCCTATTCTTTCTGTTCGTTTTCTCATATTTGAGGCACTTGTAACAAGCTCTGCATATTTATCAAGTTCAGTATCGTCAGGGAATAACCTCTTTATCCAAACTTCATGATCTGTTTTAAATTGATCAAGAGTAGCTTCATCTAAAGTTTTAACTGGTAGTTTACCAGCTATTGGTAAATCAATCCTCTGAGCACCCACTTGAACTGTGTCCGATTTTCCTGTTTGTCTTAGAAGTATGTTCTTTAGTCTAGATTTTAAAACATTTCTTAGTAAGTTTTCTTGCTGTTTTCCGTAAATCCCTAATTTTCCTAAGTCATTAAGAATACTATTAACAGTTCTTTCATCAGATATTTGTAAAAATTTATTAGCTATTTTGTCACTATTTAACTCAGTTATTTGTTGGTTAAAATTCTTTTGCCAAATCGATTTGAAGTTTTCGTATTGCTCTTTGGCTGTTTTATATCGGTTACCCAAATTTGGGTCAATAGCATTTAATCCTTTAATCTCCACGTTATCGACTAAATCTTTTAACTCCTGCACTCGTTGGAACATGTTTTTGGGTAACTCACCGTCTTTCATAGCGAGGTCAAGAAGATCTTGTAGTTTACCTAGTTGATCATAAGTAACATTGGTAAAATCTCCTTTTTGGAGTTTTAAAAAGAAACTTTGTATTTCGGATGGATACGCACCACCACCAATTTTTTTTAATTTGTTAATTTCTTTCTCAACTATTTTCTGAGGCTTTGAAAGATCAAATATTTGTTTAGTTGGGTATCGTTTGGCAGCCTTTCTAATGAGGTTGAACTCACCATATATCCCAGTTGATGTTTCGTTTGCCTTTTTTCCATTTACTAGACCAAGAACCTCATTTGCCTTGTTCCTGATATCACGACCAAAACCTACTTCAGTCTGTTTTGCCGAGGGGACACCTTCGAAAAGTTTATTAAACTGACCAATTGTCTCTTCATTTCGTTTTCTTATTTGATCTAGTAAAGAGTTAATCCTCTTTCCGTCTCCTTCTCGAAGAGCTTTTTGTACTAGAAAGCCAAAGTTTTCAGGATCTGGGCGAGTGACTTCTGATAAAGTTTCACCTTCAGGTGTTACACGAGTCTTTGCCGCTATTCCTTGACGAGCTTGTTCTACTTGGGAAGTTGCCGCAACTGATCTTTTTTCCAGGTTATCAAAACCCTCTGCGGATGCTTTAGCTATTGTTGCTTGTTTAAGTAATTTTGTTCTTGCTGGACCAACTGGCAAGTCTTCTGCCTTTTTAGCAAGTTTCGTTGCCTGATTATTTAAAACCACGCTAGGAGTTGGTTTTGCCTCTGTTGATTCAAAGTCTTTTCCAAATTTACTTTTACCCCATGTGTTCCAAGCATCTTCCCAAACTTCAGGGCTAACAATATCCCTTGTGCGTGCTCCTTTAGAAAAGATTGTACTAAGTATTTTTCCTACAAAACCACCAACCACTGAACCCCCAGCAGAAAGGCCAAATTCAATTGCAACATCATTTATGATTCCTGTGAGAGGAATAACATGCTCTCTCCCAGTTTCATTTGAAACGTAACCTCCACGAGAAGAATCATAAACATACTTGCCCTCCTTTAAAGCTCGGTTTATTAATAACCATTTCGCGGCAGCACTTCCCACAGCTCCTCCTGCAGTCATTCCAGCAAATCCAGCAACAGGTCCACCGCGCATACCTAGTGTACCACCAGCTATAGAACCAAACACATCTGACAGTATTATTGCGAGATCAGGAGCAGTATCTAACACATCTCCCCAATCAAAATTAGCAGGGTCTAATTTAACTCGACCTATATCTGGGTCAGGGTGTTCAAACGTAAGCCTCATCCCATCTGCTGTTTTTTGTAATCTTATATCAAGACTTTCTGGAGTAACTTCAGTATTGTATCTCGCATTAAAATCAGACGCTAAAATATTTGAGACTAGATCTGCTGCTCCATTTTTCCCAAGGTCTCCAGGAAGTTGTGAATATATCCTCAGTGCTTTTCGCCCTCTTTTAGTAACTTTAGCAAAATCTTTTCGTTGACCTTGTGGGATAGGGCTTATACCATATTCATTGGAGTCTATTTTTTCAATAACTCTTGGTGTTACTGGGTCATAAGGAAATTTATTTAATAAAATTCGCTGGGCAGGATTCAACTCGTTAACGTCAACACCTTCTGGTGGTCGTCCTTCTATTTCTCTCTCTGTAGGTGTCTGCCCAAATACTTCCCTTAGTAATCTATTAAAACCTTCAGCACCACCTCCACGTCTTCTTGCTGCTTCTTCAACTTTAACATCAACAGATGTGGGGTCACGACCTAAAAATCTTGTTTTTAATGTACTGAGAAAACCTGGATCGTCCTCTTTAGGAATTGAAATTTCTGTTTGACCATAGTACTCTGCAAGTTGATTCAGTTCTTCAGGAGAAAGGAGCTTTTCAACTTCGTTTGAGAATAGATCAGGTCGGGTTAGTCGTTCAAATATACTACCAAGTTCACCAAAACCTTCACCAACTTGTGGACTGAACCTATCAAAAATAACAGGTTTCCCACTTTTTTCATCTATCCCTTGAGATAAATATAATTTAATTAGTTCGGCTTGGTCTTCAGCAGATGTAGGTTCCATATTACTTTCCTATTCTAATTCTCTAAAAACCCTTTATCAAGCAACTCAGGCAACACTCCACGTATAAGTTCTTGCGTGGCTGGTTTCTGGTCATTAATAAAAGCTCTAATAGCGTTCGCATTCCTACTTATACTATTTCGTTGAAGCAGGTCTATAATTGCTTTAGCCTTTGATGAAGGGGGAGCGGTCAATTCAACATATCCTCCTCCGTAAGGAATAGTACTACGTTTAAGAGGAACTGTAGGTGCCTGATCGCTGGGTGATAGATCTGGTTGCCTATCAAATCGAAGATTAAATTTCTTACCCATGGCTTGTTTTTCTCTAAACCTATCTTGCATTGGACCTTTAATAGCTCGCGCTGTTTGTCTTAACATCGCTTCAACGAGATCATTTTCATCTATATCTTGCGTGTCAAGGTATTTCTCTCTTTCTTTTACACTCATTCTACTCAGAGCATTAATGATATAGTTATCACTTGCTGTTCGAACGGCAGTTTTTAATCGCGTTAAAACTTCTCCTGGAGTCAATGTCCACTCATCACCGCTCCAACCAAGAGTTTCAAGAGCATTTTTAACGTCATTATCTGTGAGTTTTCCTCCCTCTCTTGTGCTTGCTAGAGCAAAAGCAAGATTAATAAACATTGATTTAACCGCACCACGTTGTTCTTTGCCTTTCACTAACTCGTCAGTCCAAACCTTGTCGCTAAATGCTTTTGATAAAAGATCTTTCGTAGCTCGTGTAGTATTGACTGAGTTATTCATCGCTGCCCGAGATTTGGCAGCTGATCCAGCAGTGGCAATCGTTTTATATATACTTTTAACTATGCCACCAGCACTGATTAGACTCCCCCCTAGATCTGTCAAGCTACTGGTTGTTATCCTCCCATCTTTGCTTATAATGCCTTGAATTTGATAAGCAGTAGTGTGTAAATTCTTTAAAGATATTCCTGCCTGTCTAAAATTCCTAGCATCTTCTTTACTATTAAATGCCGCTATCACTTGTCCTGCATCTTGTGCTTCTACAGATGTGGTTTTAACTACGCCATTTGAACCAATCTTTAAAACTTGAATTTTTTGGTTTGGTTTTACAGGAACACCTTCTCCTATAAACCGCCCAATACCTAGCTCTACAAGTTCTTCTGTAGTTGCTCCAGCTTTAATTTCTTTCCTTTTAAGTGCTAGCGCGAAAGCGTTTTTGTCAATAACAAAGGTTCTTTTCTTACCATCCTCGAAAACAGGAATATCTGTTATACTTGGTTGTAGATTTGCATAATCTTCTATTTTACCGCTAATAATATTAGGATATTTTTCAGCGTTCAAAAGCACATCTTGCAAATTTAAACCGGGATTTGATTTTTGAAGATTATTAAACGCTGTTTGGTTGAAAAAGAAGTTGATTTTTTTACCATCACTGTTAGTAACACTCTCTCTAGTAAATTTAGGAGAGCCAGTTTTATACTCTTTTACAAGAATATCCCAAGTGGATTGTGCATTTGCTAGTTTCTTTGCATAGGCAGTTTTTTCTTTTTCTGAAGCGTTGGCTGGTGGTGCAGGGTTATTTGTAAGCCACTGGTTTCTCACTTTCTCATTAATCATCCTTTCTTGAGTTATTTTATTACCATTCTCATCTTCGATGTTTACTGTTTTAGATGAAAGAGTGCCCTCAGGGATTTCAGTGGCGATCAGACCTTGGTAGTTCTCAGTTCCAGGAGCTTTTGCTATTATTTTCCCAACAAATGCAGTGATGGAGGAAATTTTATCATTTGGATTTATCTTATTGTACTCAGACATAGCCTTTTTAATGTCTGCTGGATTAAATTGAGTTTTCAAGCCCCCAATATTTAAATTTTCTATTTTGAAAGGAGGATCAATACTTGATCCAGCGAGAGTAAAACCAAGTACGAGATTTTGGACTTTTGGATTCATCATCTTATCTGTACCAAGCCTATTACTCATAAGCCTATAAGTGTTCGCAAATTTTATTCCGAGTTTGGCTTTCTCGGTAGGGTTTTTTGTTAGACCCACCACGTTCTTAAATAATCTATCGTAAGCCTTTGATGCTTTTTCATCAAGATTCAACGCTTCTTTATTTCGTTCTCTTAACTGCTCAAAAGCTAATTTTCTTCTATCTGAAGAAAGTTGACCTAATTTTAAACTTAATGTAGCTATATCTGATCTTTGTTTTGCTTTCCTTGCTCGTTCCTTAGCAAAAAAAGCGAATCCTTTTTCTCCTGCCGCACTAATGTCGCTTAAAAGGCCACTGACACCAGTTCGACCTTCAACTTTACTACTTACTGGACCTCTCATAAGATTTAACCCAAAAAGGAACATGGGAGCTGCCCAGTCAGGAACATCAGATTCATCTTCATCTATACCGAGAAGTTCTTTTGCTTGTTTATTATATTTTTTAGGGTCTATATCTCCCCCGAGAAGTTTAAGCATTTCCTCATAAGTATCCGTATTTTTGGCAGCTCCCAAAATAGTCCTTGCGTCTGTTGCTGCTTTTTGTTTAGATTTTTCAGCATCTTCTTTGGTCGTTCTTGGAGTTTGATTTATTTTTGCAGGTGTTGCTGCATCTGCCGCACTGAGTATACTATTAAAAACCTCTTCTTCTCCTTTGAAAACTTCAGCTTCATCATCTACTGCCTCCCCCTCAGAAAGTCGAGCTAGTATTTCTCCTTCAGTTCTACTGTCCAATAGCCCTCTATAAGCCTCTTCTTCTCCTTTGAAAACTTCAGCTTCATCATCTACTGCTATTTCTCCTTCAGTTCTACTCTCAACAGGCAATTCTGCAAGCCTAGGAGCACGACGAGCAGGTGTTCGCATGGGGGGAG
>TARA_R100000655_G_scaffold85447_1_pt1 | contig 28203 bp, 44 predicted proteins | sample TARA_R100000655 | Tara Oceans TARA_R100000655 (sample SAMEA2622497) | marine metagenome | biome: marine biome (ENVO:00000447); feature: deep chlorophyll maximum layer (ENVO:xxxxxxxx); material: "saline water (ENVO:00002010), including plankton (ENVO:xxxxxxxx)" | depth 90 m
AACTAAAACAAAAAAAATGAACGAATTATTAAAAAACTTTCTAATTGGAAAAATTTTAAAATCTAGAAAAGCATGGTACACTATAACAGCTATACTTGTGCAATTCTTACATGAATCATTTGGACTTGATCCTGAACAAACTACTGCAATAATGAACGCTTTAATTGCACTAGTAATAGGTCAAGGAATTGCAGATAGTGCAAAGAAATAATAGATATAGATTAAAACCTCATGAAATAGAGGTGATAAAAAAAATGCGAGAAACCGAAGCTAGGAATGTTCTAGTTATCGGTGACTTGCATGAACCATTTTGTTTAGATAGATATTTAGATTGGTGTGTTATACAACAAAAAAGATGGAATTGTACTGATATTGTATTTATAGGTGATATAGTAGATAATCATTATAGTTCTTTTCATGAAATAGATATAGAAGCAGAATATACAGGTAAACAAGAATTAGAAGTTGCTATAAAAAGAATTGCAAGATGGTATAAAGCATTCCCAAAAGCAACTGTTATTTTAGGCAATCATGATAGAATGATTATGCGTAAAGCACAAACCTCACTAATACCAAGTAAATGGATTAAATCATACAAAGAAGTTTTAGAAGTGCCTAATTGGAATTTTGTTGATAGATTAATTATTGATGATGTACAATATATTCATGGAGAAGCAGGTACGGCTAGAAGCAAATGTCGTGCAGATATGATGAATACAGTACAAGGTCATTTACATACACAATGTTATATTGAACACTATGTAGGGCAAAACTTTAGAGTATTTGGCATGCAAGTTGGTTGTGGTATTAATCATGATACATACGCTATGGCTTATGCTAAACGTGGTAAGAAGCCTTCTATTGCTTGTTCTGTTGTTTTAGGTGGTACTATACCTATAAACCTTTTAATGCCCTTATAATGGCTAAAATCCCTAAATACCCTGATTGGATGGATACTTACAGATTAATAGTGTTATATACTATAATAATGCTAATAGTCTTTTTACTATCTCTATAAACACTAATTAACATACTTATTGTTAATAACTTTGTAAATAAAAGTGTTAATAACTAATTTTATTTATTACATTTGCATCATATTAATCAAGAAAATAATAAAATGACTCAATACAAAATAGTAAACAGAACATCAAGAAAACAACAAATATTAAATGCAGATGAACTAATTAGATTTATGAAGTTTAATAAGATACAAGATTATGCAGTTAGTACAATGTTATCTAATGATGATAAATTACAAAATACATTAAATCAAATATCATTAGGTATTTTAGGTTTTTTATTTGTTATACAAGCAACTAAAGTTATAATGCAATGGATATAGACTACAACAAACCTGCAAATTGCGCATTTACAAACAAACCACTAGACAATAAAAAAATTAAAGTTGTAGATTGGTTGCTAAAACCTACATTACAAGCAAGTAGTTCTTATTGTTATGATTTTAAAAAAGGTTTTGCAGATTATAAAAAAGTTAGTGATTGTGTACGTGTTGTTGGTACAGAATTACAATTATATAACTTATTTTGCTATATGTTGCATAATCATGGTTGGCAACAGCAAGATAGTTGGATAGTAGAGACAACAAAAAAATATATAAAAAAATATAGAGAAAACAATAATAAACCAATAATATTGTAAAATTAATTAATCAAATAAATAAATAAATATGAAAACTAGTAAAATTAAAGAAGTAAAAAGAGTTAGTGAACCTTATGGTAAATTTAACACATTATACCATCATTTAGTTATGGAAAATGGAGATAAAATTGATATAGGTAAAAACAAAAAACAAGAAGTTGGAATGGAATTAACCTATGAAATAACAGGAGATGTAGGGCAACACCCTTTTACAAAAGCTAAATCTGTTAATCCTAATTGGCAAAATAACAACAATAATTTTAAAGACAATAGTAATAGGCAAGAATCTATTATAAGACAATCAACGTTAAAATGTGCAGTAGAATATTTAAAAGGTGCAGAAGCTAGTTTAGAAGAAGTTTTTGATGCAGCTGAACAAATGATAGCGTGGGTAAACAAAAAAGAAATAAATAAATCTGAAATTAAAAATACAGATAATAATAATGATTTACCATTTTAATTATGACTGCTAAAGATAAATTTAATAAAATTTGCGAATTAACTGCAAAAACATTAGGGTTACCTGAAGATAGTTTATATAATAAAAGTAGAATGTCTAAATTGTCAAGGGCAAGAGAAATAGCAGGAATGATAGGTTTAAAACATGGTGTTTCAAGAAAAATTATATCTAAAAAATTTAATAGAAATAGAACATTAACATACTATTACGAAAGACATCATGAAAATAAATGTGATAAAAGATCAGGGTGGCATGAGTACGCAAAGAATTATTATAAAGTATTAAATGCTTATAGGCAAAATAATAGAAACAAAAAAGTATTTTTAGATAAAATAATGATGAAAAATTATTTAAGAGATCATAATTTAAAAAATTGTATTAAACCAAATTTACAATTTATTATAAAAACAGGTGATGTTTCTTGTGTATTATTATCTAGTTATTCTAAATTTAGTATTAATTATGATACAATAAAAGACATTTTTAAAAGTTATGATTATACTTTAGATTGGTTAGAACTATGAACAAACCAACTTTTTATGCAATAATACCTGCTAAGGTTAGATACTCTAGCTTAAAGCCTAATGCAAAACTCTTATATGGCGAAATAACAGCATTAAGTAATAAGCTGGGGTATTGCTTTGCAACTAATAATTACTTTGCAGAACTTTATGGAGTTAATAAAAATACTGTTTCTAGATGGTTAACTGATTTAAAAAAATTAGGTTTTATAACTATTAAAATAGAAAGAGATTCTAACAATGAAATAACAAAAAGGATTATAGGTATTGACAAAAAAGTGGACACCCCTATTGACAAAAAAGGCAAAGGTAATAATACAAGTAATATTAATAATACAAGTAATAATATATATATAAAGGAAAAATTTATTGCTGAAGTTATGAAATATGATTACCCTAAAGATATGTTAGAAGATTTTATTAATTATTGGTGTGAAGGTAAAAATAAGATGCGTTATCAAAAACAAAGTACATTTGAAATAAAATTACGATTATTGCGCTGGGCAAAAAATCAAAAAAAATGGGATAGTAAAAAACAAACTATGTCAAAAATAGATAGTCAATTAAGTGAATATTTAAAAGGAAAAGAATTATTATGAAAAAAATTAATTATAGAAAATTATATACTAACAATATTGGTGAAATTCCTAAAGGTTGGGATATACATCATATAGATTTTAATCATGATAATAATAATTTAAATAATTTAATTGCAGTACCTAAAATGGTACACACTGTAATACATCAATCAGGTTATTTAAATAAAAAAGAAATACAAAATTTAATTAAAATTTACAATGAAAACATTAAGTCAAGAAAATATTAAAGATTTATCAACTAAAGTATATGATCTTATTAATTTAACATCAATAGAAATAGGACATAGAACAGATGGCAAAACAATGGCTGCACTTGCTAAAATATTTGCTAATGATTTAATTCAAGAAAAAAGATTTGGCAAGTTAACATTTAACCAAGTTCAAGATGCTTTTAGATTGGGTGTGAGATTTGGAAAAGATGAACCATTTTTAAATATTAGAACTTTTTACAAATGGTTGTATGCACATAAAAAAGTAATTGACCAAGCGTATTATGAAGTGCATACATTAAACAAACCAAAAGCACAAGTACCTTATTATCAAGAACCAATAAAACTACTTAAATAATGGAAACACTTATATTTATTAACTTGTTATTATTGTACTTATTATTTAGAAACAATCACAAATACTAAAATTAATATGAAAACAAAAGAAGAAATAAAAATACTATTAACGAAAGATGAAAGATTACGTGATAGTGATGCAAAACTAATTGCAAGATTTTGGACTAATGAATTAAAAAGAAAAAATATAGATACACAAAATATAACAGCACATGAATTTTTATCAATGTATGCAACAAACAAATTGCATAATGTTGAAGGACTTACAAGAATGCGTAGAAAAGTACAAGAAGAAAATGAACATTTACGTGGTAAATTGTATAAAGAAAGGCAAACAACACAACAAGATAAAATGAAAGCAAAGTTAGGCTACAATGTACACATGAGTTGTGAACTAAAGAAAAAGACTAATTACCCTATTCAATGGTTGTTTTAATGAAAAAAACTATTAGTAAATTAAAAAAAGAACTTGATAAATGGTTTAGTCTTTATATAAGATTACGTGATGCAACAGAACAAGGAATAGTGCAATGTTTTACTTGTGGTAAAATAGCGCATTATAAAAAAGGAGGTATGCAGTGCGGACACTTTCAAAGTAGGCGACATCATGCAACAAGATGGAATGAACAAAATTGTCAAGTACAATGTGTTAAATGTAATATGTTTGAACAAGGTGAACAATGGAAATTTGGCATAAAATTAAATGCAAAATATGGTGAAGGTACAAGTCATGAATTGCAAATGTTAGCACAAACAACAGCAAAAAAAATGCGTTTTGAATATGAAGAAGATATACTTTATTATAAAACTCATGTTAATAACTTGAAAAAAGAAAAAGACATTGAATAAATATTTTTTTAATTTTACAAAATGAAAAATCCAATCTTTGCTAGTCATAAACACAAAGCAATAATTCAAGATTTTTTGACTATGAATAAAGACTTTGTAAAAGACGTTGCAAATGATATAAGATGGCAAAACTATTTAGAGGTTTTAAACGTAGTAATAGAGTATCATAATAATTATGGTAAAGGTGCAAAAGAAAATAACTATTGGGATTGGTTAATGATAATACCAATTAATGTTTCTATATTAACAAATGGTTTTTTAGCAGCAATAGAAACTAAAAGAAACGCTACAATAGTAAAATCTTATAAAGTAGTTTTAAATGAGATGGTGCAAGATGTAGTTTCAAAGATAGAAAAATTAGAACCAATAAATGAATAAAATTTATCAAATAATATCAGAACTAACAGATGATTTTACAGAAATTTGTTATGGTATTACAAATGATAAAAACACTATTGATGATGCAGTACAAGAATTAATGTTGTATTTTATGCAGATGAATCAACAAAGTTTAAAATCAATATATAAAAAAGATGGTGAAAAAGGTTTGTTAAGATATGGTGCAGTAGTTTTAAAAAGGTCATTAACAAGTCCAAGAAGTCCATTTTATTATAAGTATAAAAAATACTATACTCATATAAATATTTACTATACAACAAACAATACATTCAACAATTTACAAAATTTACCTGAAAAAATAGAAAGGAATTACAAACAAGAAAAATTAGAACAGATAGATAAAGTATTAGATGATGTTTATTGGTATGATAAAAAAGTATTTGAGTTGTATTATTATGAATCTAATACACTTGATTCTCTAAGTAAAAAAACAGGTATTAGTAGAAATAGTATATTTAACACAATAGACAAAGTTAGACAACATATAAAAGAAAAGATAAATGAATAGATTCTTTGTACCTAATAATGTTTATAATGATAGAATATCTATATGCAAGAGTTGTGAATTTTTTTTTAGTTTAACAGGGAATTGCAAAGTTTGTTTGTGTTTTATGAAAATAAAAGCAAGATTAGCACCAATGGAATGCCCAAAAAAATATTGGCAAAAAACAACAGAAATAGAAACGCCTGATGAATTACCTGATGAAATAATAAATGAAGTTTTAGATTTATGGAAAGACTTAAAAACAGGTAGAGCAAAGGATCAAGAAGCAAAAGCAAAAATGATAGAGTTATACAACACAATACATATGACTAATTACAAAACAACAACTAATTGTGGTTCTTGTATTAGCACTTGTTTTGAAGCAATAAAAAGAATATATAATAAACATAAAAAGGGTTAAGACTAATATAAATTAATAATTCAGCAGTTATACTTTGTATAAGTCAGGTACAGATTGAAAACTACATATAGTTAAGTTAATAAATTAAAAATCGTTCTTTACAGCTATTCAACAATGTACCACCCTTTTTTTAAAATTAAAACATGATTGAATTTTTAAAACATTTTACAGGACTTTGCGGTGAACCTCACCCTAGTTTGCTAACCTTATTATTTGGAACACCAATATTCGGATATTTGTATTACAATTATAAAAACAGAAAAAAATGAAACAAGATATACCAGATTATTATATAGGTAAAACACATGGCTATGAAGCAAGAAAAGTAATTGAAGATTTTCAAGCAGATAGCTACAATATAGGAACAGCAATAACATATTTATTAAGAGCAGGTAAAAAAGAAGGCAACCCTATAATACAAGATATACAAAAAGCAATTAATCATTTAAACTTTGAATTAGATAGGTTAAATAACGAAAAAAAAGAGTACCCTAGAACAGGGGCATTAATTTCAGGTGGTAAACTATGATAAAATTTATATGTAATAAATGTAATGATACTTTAGAACTTGCAAGGGCAACAATAAAAGTAATTGATGGTAAAGTTAGAACAGAACAAGCATATTGTCAAAAGTGTGGTGAATGGATGCAAGAAATAGAAAAAGACTTTGATGGATTCCCTAGTCTTATAAGAACAGAACCATCATTAAATAAAAAAAAAAGACATGATAAACTTTGGGATGGTGCAAAAGAAAGATTGTTAGGTGATCGTGGTATAAATGAAAACTTTGATTAATGAAAATAACTAACGAAGATAATATGGAACTGATGGCAAGGTATGAAGATAACTACTTTGACCTAGCTATTGTAGACCCTCCTTATGGAATTGATTTAGCAAATATGAATATGGGGCTAGGAAATACACCAAAAGCAAGTAAGGCAAAGAATAGAAAATGGAAATCCAAAGATTGGGATAGCAATACACCTACAAAAGAATACTTTGATGAACTATTTAGAGTAAGTAAAAATCAAATAATTTGGGGAGGTAATTATTTTGACCTACCACCGTGCGGTAAATTTATAATTTGGGATAAACAAATACCAAAAGGGTTAAGTTTTTCAGATTGCGAATATGCTTGGACTTCTTTTAAAGGAGCTAATAAAATGTTAAGATACAGTGCTTATAAAAACAAAAGCGAAAAGTTCCATCCAACCCAAAAGCCACCAACTTTATACGATTACTGTTTAATGAACTATGCAAAAAAAGGTGATAAAATTTTAGACACACATCTTGGAAGTGGTTCAATAGCTATTGCTTGTCATAATTTAGGATATGATTTAACAGCTTGTGAATTAGATAAAGAATACTATGATGCAGCTATGAAAAGAATAGAACAACATAAAGCACAAAAAAGGATATTTTGAAGTTTGTAATAAAGGATGATAAAGATAAGCAAAGCCTGATAAAGTATTTGAAAGAACTTGGTTCTGATTATATAGTAGATGTTAAGAAACAAAAAAACAATAGATCATTAATGCAAAATAATTATTATTGGAAATGTATAGTTCAAGCATTAGGTGAAGAATTAGGATATTTTAATGATGAAATGCACGATATATTAAAAGTTAAATTTGCTAGTCAATGGGAAAAGGTACAAGTAAATGAAAAAACAATAGGGCTACAAACAGTTAACAGTACAGCAAGAATGAATACTAAAGATTTTGAAATATATGCTGAACATATAAGAATATGGGCATTATCAGAACTTGGTATTAGATTAATGCTACCAAACGAATATAAATAATTTCTATTATATATTATGGACAAACGAACAAAACGAACACAAGATAGTAAAGAAATAATGTTAGAAGCATTAGAAGTATCATTAGGTATTGTAACAGAAGCCTGTGAAAAAACAGGTTTAAGTAGAACACAACATTACAAGTGGTATAAAGATGATGCAGAATATAGAAAAGCAGTTGATAGTATTGATAATAAATTTATTGATTTTGCTGAAACACATTTAAAAGAACAAATTAAAAATGGTAGTACTCAAGCAACTACATTCTTTTTAAGAACAAGAGGGCGTAAACGTGGGTACAATGAAAAGCAAGAAGTTGATTTAACATCAGGTGATGAACCAATAACAATAGAATTTAATATAGGTGCGAATAAGACCAACAATAACAGCTAAACAAGATATTGCCTTTTTGTATTTAAAAGATAAAGAAACTAATGAAATACTATTTGGTGGGGGTGCAGGTGGTGGTAAGTCTTGGTTTATATGTGCAGCTTTAATAACACATTGTATTAAATATAAAGGTATTAGAGTATTATTAGGTCGTAGCAAATTAACAGCATTAAAGACTACAACACTTAATACATTTTTTGATGTATGTAAACAATGGAATTTAGAAACGCCAAAACATTATAACTATAATGCGCAAACAAACATTATTACTTTCTTTAATGGTAGTGAGGTTATTCTTAAAGACCTTTTTCAGTACCCTTCTGATAGGAATTTCGATAGCTTGGGTTCTCTTGAACTTACTATGGCAGCAATTGATGAATGCAATCAAATCACAGAAAAAGCAAAAAACATTGTAGCAAGTAGATTGAGATATAAACTTGATGAATACAATCTTATACCAAAATTAATACTTACTTGCAATCCATCTAAAAATTGGGTATATACAGAGTTTTACAGAAAGTATCAAGAAAACAAATTACCCAAACACCGCAAGTTTATACAAGCATTAGTAGATGATAATGCAAACATATCAATACATTATAAAGAACAACTAAATAGATTAGATGAATTATCTAAACAAAGATTATTATATGGTAATTGGGAATATGATTTAAGCAAAGATTCTTTAATTGATTACAATGCAATAATAGGTTTATTTGAAAACAAAGGAATACAAGGTGAAAAATACATAAGTTGTGATGTGGCACGTTTTGGGGGCGATAGAACAGTTATAATGCTTTGGCAAGGGTTACATATTAAATATGTGAGAAGTATTCTTAAATCGGCTATAAACGAGGTTGTGGATGAAATTAAGAAGCTACAACAAGATAATCAAGTACCATTAAGAAATATAATTGTTGATTCTGATGGTGTTGGTGGTGGTGTTAAAGATTACTTACGTTGTCAATCATTTCAAGCTAATGCAAGACCATTAAAAAATGAAAACTATCAAAACTTAAAAACACAATGTTATTATAAATTAGCAGAAGTTATAAATACAGGACAATTAGGAATTACATGTAGTGATGTAAATGTAAAGAGTTATATTATTGAAGAACTAGAACAAGTGCGAATGCAAAACCAAGATAAAGATCATACTAAATTACAGATAATACCAAAAGATACAGTAAAAGATATTATAGGGCGTTCACCTGATTATTCAGATGCTATGGCAATAAGAATGTATTACCAAATAGATAATAATTATGGTAAGTATTATGTATCGTAAACTAAATTAAACAAATTTCTATTATATAAATGAGAAAGCTATGAAAGTAAAAATTAAGAAAAACGGAAAAACAAAAAAGTATAAAGTAATTGAAAGTTGGGCAGATGTAACGTTGGAAAAGTGGGTAAAATTAATTGCATTAAAAGAAAAGGTTAAAAGTGAAGAAGCACTAGAAACAATAAGTGTTATTTCAGATATACCTAAAAAACTCATAAAAGAGTTGAGCATTCAAGATGTTGCTGCAATTATGAAGTACATGAGTGAATTGCAATTAGAAGAAAACAGTTCTTTACATCAGATTATAACAATAGATGGTAAGCAGTATGGCTTTCATCCTAATTTAGAAGATTTAACATTAGGAGAATATGCAGATATTGAAACATTTATACAAAATGGAATAAAAGAAAAGATGCCTGAAATTATGGCAATACTTTATAGGCCAATAGTAGAAAAAGAAAAAGATGTTTATGCAATAGAAGCGTATGATGGCAATATACGAGTCAGGGCGGAACTGATGAAAAAAATGACAGCAGAACAAGTGCAAGGTGCATTGGTTTTTTTTTACAATTTCGTGAACAACTACTTAAGGATTATGCTATTGTATTTGACGGAACGGACAACACAAATGATAAAGAAAAAATAACAGATGGTGATTTTGCAGATAAATGGGGTTGGTTCGGTGTGATGTATAGATTAACAAATGGTGAAATAGTTAATTTAGAAAAGATAACAAAACTTAATTTATTAGAATGTTTAACGTGGTTAAGTTATGAAACAGATTTAAATATAACAAAACAAGTAAATTTAGATGGCAGTACAAAATAAAACATATAACAACATAATTGATACTTTAAAAGAACTTGGTAAACAACATGACCAAATAAGCACAACAACAACAGGTGATATATTTGATATTGATTTAGAAAAAAATACTAAATTCCCATTAATGCACATAAACCCTGTAAATGTAGCAACAGGGCAATCTACATTAACTTACAATTTTCAAATATTTATAATGGACTTGGTTAGTGAAAAAAAGGATTGGACACAAGCTAATTTTCAATCAGCAGATAATTTAAGTAACAATCAAGAAGTGTTAAATGACTGTTTACAAATATGTACAGATATTGTTGGTGTTTTAAGGCATTCACAATGGCAATCACAATTAGCATTAGATATAAATGCACCTGTATATTTTGCTGAAGGTGAATTCACATTTGAACCATTTGAAGAGAGATTTGATAACTTACTAACAGGTTGGGTATTCCCATTATCAATAATAGTACAAAATGATTTTCAAACTTGTTTCATACCAATGGAAAATAATCCAATAGGAAAATGATAAAATTTAAAATAGGCAAATTAACAATACAACTAATACCACCAAAAATAACTTATGGACTATAACGAATTATTAGAAAAATTAGAAGCAATTAGTATAAAGCTAAAAAGTTATACAGATTATCCGCAAGGTGCTACAAATAATGCTAAACGTGCAATAAAATACAAAGAAGAAAATGGTTCAGATTGTGGTACTAGAGTTGGTTGGACTAGGGCAAGACAATTAGCAGATAAAAAACCAATATCAAGAGATACAATTGCAAGAATGGCTTCATTTAAAAGACATCAACAAAATAAAGATGTACCATATACAGAGGGTTGTGGTGGTCTTATGTGGGATGCTTGGGGTGGTTCATCAGGTATAAATTGGGCAATAAGTAAATTAAAACAAATAGATAAAGAAAAAAATAAATAAATATGGCAGATTTAGTAACAACAATCACAGAAGCGGTTACCCTAAATGGTGCAAATCGTGGTACAACAAACACAGTAACAACAACAGGTATAGTAGATGTTCTTGAACGAATAGTAACATGTGCGCATTCGCAAACAACAACAATAGCAACTTTTGCGGCAAGTCCACATACATCAGCAGGGGCAATAGATGTTGATAGAACTAAATATATTAGGGTAACTAATTTAGATGCAAATGCTGAAATAGAACTTGCAATAGTAACAACAGCTACTAATTATCAAGTAACAATTACAGCTGGTAATTCTCATGTATTAAGTCAAGGTGCTGCAATTGCTTTAGGTGAAGCAGATACAAGCCCTTCATTTGGAACAATGGAAAATATAGCATCTTTACAAGTAAGACCAGTTGGTAGTTCTTACAATCCTAGAGTTGAAATATTTGTTGGGGTTTCTGAATAATGAAAACAAAAAATATAGAAAGGTATTTAGAATCTTTTGGTAAGCAAGTTGTCAATAGAGCAAAAGGTAATTTGCAAAGGCAAAAAGGTGGTAAAACAAATTTAGAAAAAACATTACGATTTGAAGTAATAACAGATGATAAAGGTTTTGTTGTAAATTTCTATATGGCAAATTATGGTTCTTTTGTAGATAAAGGTGTTTCAGGAACTAATAAAAAACAAAGTTATAAAGATTATAAAGGTACAGTAGTTAAAAGCCCTTATGAATACACTACAAAACAACCACCAGCAGGTATATTAGCAAAATGGATAAGTAAAAAAAGAATAAAAGGTAGGGATAAAAAAACAGGACGTTTTATTAGCAATTTAAGTCTAGCTTTTATATTTGCTAAAAAGATAAAAAGGGATGGAATAAAAGGTATAAGTTTTTTTCAAAAACCTTTAGGTCTTGGAATTAAACAATTTGGAAAAGATTTATTAAAAAATGTAAAACAAGATATAGTAGATAGTTTATCAACAATAACAGTAAATTAACATGGCATTACAAATAGTACAAAGACCATTATTTAATACATTAGCAGCAGGTCAAGAAATAGTATTTGTTGTAAATGAAACAACAGGTAATATAGTAACAACAAAAACAAATGTAAATTATGTTGTAGAAATAAGGGTAGCAACTGATTCATCAGAACTCAACCAAACAACATCTATAATAGGTGAATTTAAGTCAACACCAAACAATACAGGTGTTGGTATATTTGAATTAAGTACAATATTAGAAAATTATGTTAGCCCTGATTATAATGGTGTTGATACAGAAATAGCACCAGGTGAAACAGTACAAACAACTTTTAGGGGTAATACATTTGAAAATAATAACAATCAAAAAAGGTTTTACCATGCAATACATTTAGTAGATAGATATTGTATTTCACAAAATGCTATTAAATATGTAAGAGTGAAATTTACAATGGAATATTTAGGTGCAGATCCTAACAACCCTAATGCAGTAGGTAAAGATCCTTATCTAATTGCACAATATAGTAATGATTTATTAATTTATAATGGTGTTTTATATGATACAGATGTATTAGCTTATAGTAATTTTGTAAGTAAAAAATTTGATTTTGGTTACAACCTATCAGCAACAGATGACACTACAAGACCATCTTATATAATACAAAATTCAGGATTTACTTCTACAACAGCAAGTGGTCAAATGTTATCAGATGCACCATTAACACAAGAAGCAAGATTAACAGATTATGGTACATTACCTTTTTTAAACTTTTTAAGAACAGCCCAAAACAGCTTTAATGTTGGTAATAATACATTATCACCTGCAAGTATTGGTGTTATTAAAATAAGTTTATATAGTGAAGCAGGAGTGCAATTAGGTAGCACAATAGAAGCAGAAAATAGGCAAGTAAATGGTGGTTATTCTGCACATGGTACTGATATTAATAATAACTTTTTTGCAACTACAAGGCTATTATACTTTGGTGGATTCCCTGCTAATTTAGATGGTGCTTATATAGCAGATAATGTTACTTATGCAGATTGGAACACACACAAAGCAAATGTTGCTTATTATACATTACAACCATTTCAAGAATCTACAACATCACAAGATATTCCTATTGGTAGTGAATACAGAATTAACATTGTTAAAAGCGATTGTAAATATGAAAGTATTAGGCTTGTATGGTTAAATAAACATGGTGTTTGGGATTACTATACATTTAGGAAAAAGTCAGTTAGAACATTAGCAACAAATAGAACTAATTTTACACAATTAGCAGGAACATGGAATGAAAGTAGTTATTCTAACTTAGGTTTTTCAGGTGGACAAAAAAACTTTAGAGTAAATACAAGAGAAAGTGTAAAAATGAACACAGATTTTGTAACAGAAGCAGATGCAGTATGGTTTGAGCAATTAATAAATAGTACAGAAGTATATATATTAAATGGATTTAATGCAGATGGTGCTATTTTAAATGCTGGTAACATAAACAGATATGTAGAACCTGTAACAGTTAAAACATCAAGCTACACAAGAAAAACAAGAGGTAATGATAAATTAATACAATATACATTTGATGTAGAAAGAGCATCAGATAGAAGAACACAAAGAGTCTAGATATGTCAGTACAATTAGTAGTATTCCCGCAAAACCATCAAGGTTACCAATATACAGCAGGTTCAGGTTTTCTACAACTTGTGACAGATGGAGTTCAATTTGCTAGTGCAGTAAATTCTACTAATACAACATTAACAACAGGACAAGCAGCAATAGATGCTCTTACAACATCACCACCTACAACAAATTGGCAAAGGTTTACAACATCAGGCGGTACAGCACCAACAGTTATTGCAGGTCAAGTAAGGTTTACAGGTAATAGCAGTTTTATAAAAGAAAGTGGAATATATCAAAGAATAAATGGTTTAGTAGTTGGTCAACAATATCAATTAGTTATTAATGTAACAGTACCAGCAACAACAGGTTTAGGTACATTAATAATGGGTGCTTCAGGGTATTCTAACAATTTAGGTGGTTTAGGTAACTCTGGTTTAACACCAATTACAGATATAAGTGTAGCAGGCAATACAAATCCTGTAATATTTACAGCACAAAGTCAAAGTGAAGTTTTAGTATTACAATATGTTGCTTTAAATACTCAAGTGTTAGATATAACATCAGTTAGCATTACAACATTAACACCTACAGCAAATAGTGAACCTAGAGATGGTCAAGTAATTGTTGATTTATACGAAGAAGAAGAAATACCATTAACATTGAGTGTAGATGATTTTAAAAATGTAGCTGAAAAAGTACAAAGCTATTCTAAAGATTTTAACCTACCTGCAACAAAAAGAAACAACAAAATATTTGATAATATATTTGACATTACAAGAAAAGACACAGGTATATCTTTTAATCCTTATAAACAAACACAAGCAATATTAAAAGAAAATGGTTTTACTATATTTCAAGGGTATTTGAGGTTAATAGAAATAAAAACACAAAAAGGTGAAATTAGCTATAATGTTAATTTATATTCAGAAGCTATTGCACTTGCAGATATTTTGCAAAACAAAACATTTTCAGATATTGATTTAAGTGAATTATCACATAATTATAACTACAATATTATAGAAGATAGTTGGACGGATACAACAGGTATTCAATTATTAAACACATTACCAACAAACAGTTTTGCTTTTGATTCATCATTAGCAGCAGATAGAACAAATGTATTAAAATACCCATTTTGTGATTGGACTGGTAAAATAAATTATCAAGCAACAGCATCACAAGTTAATGCAAATGCAAATTCAGGAATGCCTAGTTTAAATCAATTATCAGATGCTTATAGACCTTGGATACAAATTAGATATTTATTAAATAAGATATTTAAAGATGCTGGTTTTACATGGACTTCAACTTTTTTTGATACTGCTGATTTTGGCAAATTGTTTATGGATTTTAATTGGGGTAATGATTTTAGCCCTGCTGATTATACTGTTACAGGTGTTGCTATATACCAAACTTTCAATGGACAAACGGCAGGTGCTACATTTAGTGATATTATTTTTGATATTGTAAATAATACAACTTGGCAAACAGAATCAGGGTACGATTCATCAACAGGTAAATTTACATCACCTTCTGATAATACTGAATACTTTATTAATAGCAGATTAGCACTTGTAACAACATCAGGTGGTACATTAGAAACAAGATATATAGATAGTAATTCTAATACCTATGCTTTAACAACCTATAATATACCTGCATCAGGTAATCATACAATAAATGTGCCTTCAATTATTGAAACCTTTAATAATGGAGAAACTATAAATTTACAATGGAAATGGACAGGTGGGGGTACAGCAAAAATATGCAGTGATTTGTTTTTTTCTGGTAATCCAGATATGTCAATTTTATTTGCTAAAGTTACAATAGATACTATTGTTGGTGGTACGTTAATGAACACATTAAGGGGTGAACTAAATCAATTTGAGTTTTTAAAAGGTATAATGACAATGTTTAATTTAATAACATTACAAGACCCAAAAAATCCTACAAACATTCTTATAGAACCATATGATGATATATTTTTAAATAATGCAGATTCTAAAATATTAGATTGGACAAATAAAGTAGATAATGACCAATTAGAATTAAAACCATTAGAATTAACAAAAACAACTGTATTTAAATTTACAGAAGATGAAGATTACCCATATAAAGTGTATAAAGCAGCAACACAACAACATCAATATGGTAGTTTAACATTTACACAATCAGACTATACATTATTAACAGGTGAAGAAGAAATAGAGGTTGTACCATTTGCAGCAACAGTTGTAAAACCTATATTCCCTGATTACCCTACATTTATTGCACCTGCTATTTATGGTGCTAATGATGATGGAACAGAATTTGAACCTATTGAGAATGCACCTAGAATTTTATATAATTGTTTTTCAACACCTTATGAAATATCATCAGGTGCGCCTAATTTAACTTATTTTATACCTGCTGAAAGTGGAGTTGGAGTTCAAAATGAAAACAGCTATAAAGTATTTAGCCACACATCAGAAGTACCTTCATTATTTAGTAATGATGACTATGTATTTGGAACACAACAATTAATTGGTTTAGGTGATTCGCCTGTAAACACTTTGTTTGCTAGATTTTATCAAGGTTACTATGGTGAATTATACCACCCTGATACAAGAACATTAACAGTTAAAATGTTGTTAACAGGTGCAGATTTAACTGAATTTAGATTTTTTGATAAAATACAAATAAAAAACAAGTTGTTTAGAGTAAACAAAATTAATTACAAGCCAGGAGATTTAGCAAGTGTAGAACTAATATTAATACCATAATGGACTATTTACCAGGACAAACAATAAAGCCACATAGAGTATCACTTGATGGTCAAGTGTTATTTACAGATGGTACAAACAATGATTTAATACCAAGTGAACAAAGTTGTGAAGCATATGGATATACTTACGATTCAGATTCAGGGCTTTGCAGGGCTTTTAGACCAACAAGTGTAATAGATACAAATTTTAATAATATAACAAACTATGCAAGAGGGGGTAAAACAGCATTTGGCACTAATAATACAATATTAAATGGTTCAGATAATGAAACAAAGGGTGCAAATAGTAATTGTTTAATATCAGGTAGGGGCAATAAAGTGTTAAATAATGTTAAAAATGCAACAGTTGTTGGTGTCAATGGTCAAGCACAAAGAAACGGTGAATTTGTAATTGGTGGTGGTGATAATGCAATAGCTTATACAGATGCAAGTGGTTTTACAAAATTTCAAAATGTAGATAGGCAAACAACAATGGTAGAATTATCAGGCGTTACAATAGACAATACACCTACAAATTTAACAGTAAATGGTGATGGTTCTAGCTTTATAAATATACAAAATAATAGTATTGTAGGGTATGAAATATATTTAACAAGATTAGAAGTTGGCGGTACATCAGGAACAACAGGAAATTATTCTTATAGAAATATGAAGGGTGTTGTACAAATAGATAACGCATATAGCATGGCATTTATTGTAGGTTTTACAAGAAACATAGGAAAAGTAGGTGTTAATGGTTCATTTGCAATGGTAGATACATCAACAGCAGATGTTAAATCTATTAGTGTACAATGTACAGATAGAAACAATGTAGAAAATGTATGGAGTGCAAAAGTATATATACATGAAACAATATTAACAAGTAAATCATTTTAGATTATGGCAGAAAAAGTAACATTAGAAGCAGAAATAAAATCAAATATTAAAAAAACAAGTCAAGAAACAAAAGAGTTAACTAACAATTTCGGTGCTTTTGGTATTACTATTGGTAGCATAAAAGAAAAATTTAAAGATATGCAACAAATAGTAACTAATGGATTAAAACAAATTAAATTACAAGCACAACTTGCAGGTGTTGGTTTTAAACAAATGTTTAGTGGTAATATTATAAAAGGTGCTAAAACTTTATTTAGAGCAATAGCAACAGGGGTAGCAGCAACAGGAATAGGCGCATTACTTGTAGCATTTACAAGTTTAGCAGCGTTTTTTACTAAAACAAAAAAAGGTGCAGAATTATTAGAAAAAGCATTTGCAGGTGTTGGGGCTGCAGTAGGTGTTATTGTTGATAGAGTAGCAAAATTTGGTGGTGCTATTGTTAAATTGTTTGAAGGTGATACAGAGGGTGCATTAAAAGATGTTAAAGGCGCATTTGTAGGTATAGGTGATGAAATAGCAAAAGATACAAAAAGGGCAATAGAATTAAAAAATGCTTTTCAAGCATTAAGAGATAGTCAAAGAGATTTAAATGTAGAAACTGCACAACAAAGAACAGAAATAGAAAAGTTAAAATTAATTGCAGAAGATACAACAAAGTCAACATCAGAAAGATTAAAAGCTGCACAAGACGCTTTTAATAAAGAAAATGATCTTTTAAAAAGGAGGGTAGCAAATGCAAAAGAAGATTTAAGGATTCAACAAGAACAAATGGAATTAAGAAAAGTTGATGGTCAAAATTTAGCAGAAGATTTAGATAGAGAAGCTGACCTAAAAATAGCATTAGCAAATATTGAAGGTGAATCTACAACTAAACAGATAGAATTAAATAATAAAATTAATGCTATAAAACAAGAACAAAGAACAAAAGACAAAGAAGCATTAGATGAAATGAAAGCAAGAGATGAAGAACTTGGTTTAGATAAATTGATAGAATTACCAAAACGACAAGCTGAAGCAACAACAAAGTTAATGACTATTAATAATGATGCTTTACAAGAAATAACAAAAAATAATGAAAAAGCACTAACAAAAAATTTAGAAAATGTATCAACATTAACACAAGAACAAATAAATGAACAATTATCTGCATATTCAGGTTTAGCTGGTGCATTACAAAGTTTAGCAGGTGAAAGTAAAGAACTATCTATTGCACAAGCAATTATAGATACTTACGTTGGTGCTAACAAAGCATTTGCACAAGGCGGCCCTGCAGGTTTTGTAACAGGTGCTGCGCTTATAGTATCAGGTTTAGCAAATGTAAAAAAGATTATGGAACAAGATGTAGGATCAGGCGGTGGTGGTGGTGGTATTGGTGGGGCAACCCCTGCACCCCCTGCACCTGAAATGATGAGTGGCGCATTTGAATTATCAGGTGGTGTTAAACCTGAACCTGTACAAGCGTTTGTTGTTAGTGATGATGTAACAAACAACCAAGATAAACTTGCAGCAATAAGAAGAAGGGCTACAATTTAAAAATCAAATAAATATTAATTAAATCTATTATATAATATGCCGTGTAAAAAATGTAAAGACAATAAGTATAAGTATGGTAATACAGGAGAATGTAAGTATGCCACTAAAGAAGAATGTGAAAAAGCAAACCCTAAAAAATACAATAAGATGAAAAAATACCCATCACCAATAGGAAAAAAGACATATGAAGAATATGCAAAAGAATTAAAAGAGTTTAATTTAAGTAAAGTTGAAAAAGTTGAATTTGCTATGAAAGATTATGATTTTTATTTAAAAGAATTAGCAAAAGAAGATAAAGTAGCTAGAGAAAATGCAAAAAAAGTTTTTAAAATGGCTAATGATATGGCAGCTTTTTACACAACAGCAAGAAAAGCATCATTTGAAGCGTCTGAAATAGGTAAAAGAGCAGATAAACAATTTGAAAAAGATTTTAAATTAGCTAAAGAACTAGGAGTTGATTTAGCACCATTTCAGAAAAAAAGAAGAGAAATACAAAAAGTTGTTTCTGATGTAGAAAAAGCAGTTGAAATAATGATAAAAAAAGTTAAAATATAATATGAAAAACACAAAAATAGTAGAATTAGTAATAGATGAAGATAATAATGAAGCATTAACAATAGATGCTATATCATTAGTACATTCACCAGCAATAGAAGAAAACTTTGTATATTTTGGAAAAGATAAAAACAACCTAACATTTGCAAAAGTAGATGAAGAAAAAAGAATGTTAGTAAGTCCAGCACTTATTCCAAATAAACAAATATTTAGATATGATCCTAATACTGATCAAGAGTATTATGTTTATTTTAGTCCTGAAACAGTACGTCAAGCTGCAGAACTATATTTAAAACACAACAATCACCATAAAGCAACATACGAACACCAAGATAGAGTAGCAGGTGTTTTAACTGTTGAAAGTTGGGTAAAAGAAGGTGATATGGATAAGTCTAAATTATATGGTTTTGATTTACCTAATGGTACATGGTTTGTTAAAATGAAAATAACAAATGATGAATTATGGGATAGAATCAAAGCAGGTGAAATAAAAGGATTAAGTATAGAGGGCTATTTTGTTGACAAGATGCAAAAGATGTCAGAACAAGAACCAACAGATGAAGAAATACTTTCTGCACTTAATGACATAATACAAGAAAGAACTGAATTAAAAACAGAAAAAGTTGAATTAAGTTTAGTTAAAGATATTGAAAAAATATATGGTAAACTAATTGATAACGCATCTAAAGTGGATAAATCAAAAAACAACGCAATAGAAACCATAAGATCATTAAAATTAGAAGTTGTTAAAATTAAACAAGATAGTGCAAAAGGTTTAAAAAAAATTACAGAATTTAAAACAGCAATAAAAGAAATAGGTGTTAAATACCCTGATAGAATGAAAGGTTTAGAAAAACAATTTCAAGAAACTTTAAAAGATATGGAATCAAAACAAAAAAATCTAGACAAAGCAATGAAAATTTTATAATATCTAAAAATCAAATAAATAAATAACAATTCTATTATATATTAACCAACTAACTACAAATTAAGAAATTATGGATTTAAAAGAAAGAATATTAATAGCTTTAGGTCTTGACAAAAAAGAAGAAGAACTAAAGTTAGCTTTTCAAGCAAAAACAGAAGATGGTACAATTATTGTATCAACTGCTGAAGAATTAGAATCAGGTGTTGATGTTTCTGTATTAACAGAAGATGGAACAACAATTCCTTTACCTGCAGGAACATATAAATTAGATACAGGCGTTTCATTTAGAGTTGAATCTGATAAAGAAGGTATTGTATCAGAAGTTATGGAATCAGAAACAGAAGAAGAAGATACTGCTGATGATATGAAAGAAGAAAAAGAACAAATGTCAGAAGAACTAGAGGATAAAGAAAAAGATAATTATGAAGAAGAATTCCCTGAAACACCTGCAGAAAAAGCAGATTGGGCTAAGTCTTATGAAGAATTAAAAGATAAAGTTGACAATTTAGAAGATGCAATTGCAGATATGAAAAAAATGATGGGTGAAACAGGTGATGTTGAAGAGATGAGTGAAGAAACAGTAGAAGATATGAACACTAGAACAGATTCACCTAAAACTGTAACAACTAAAACAACTGAGGTTGTAGAATTTAGTATTGATGAACTAAAAGCAGAAAACGAAAAGTTAAAAGCAGAACTTTCTGCAAAACCTGCTGAAGCACCTGTTAATACTAATAAGTTTAGTACAGATAGACCAACATTAACAAAAAAACAATATAACAAACTTACTAAACAAGAGAGGTTTTTATACAATTTAAATAAATATTAATAACTAAAAATAAATAATTATGGCATTTAATGTAACAAGTAATTTTAGTGGTAAAGCTGCAGGTTTTTATATATCAGCTGCACTAAAAGAAACAAAAAGTTTAGATTTTTTAACATTGATTGAAAATGTTAAATTTAAATCTAATATACAACGCATGAACGCAACTGATGTAGTTCGTAATGGTGATTGTAATTTTTCAGATCATGGAACACTTGCACTAACTGAAAAAGTGTTAGAACCAAAGAATTTACAAATTAATTTGCAACTATGTTCTCAAACTTTGCTCAGCAGCTGGGAAGCGCTAGAGATGAGAGCAGGTGCAGGTTCACCACCACCACCATCTTTTGAAGATTATGTGATTTCATACATGGGTGAACTAATTGCAGATGCAGCTGAAAGTTCTATTTGGTCAGGAGTTGCTGCAAACAATGGTGAGTTCGCAGGATTCTTAGGAACAGGAACAGGATTTTTATTACCAGGTGTTGATGCAACTGTAATACAATCAACTGCTTCAGGTGCTTATACTGCTGCTAACATTATAGCAAACTTACAAACATTAACAGCAGATATGGCTGCTAATATATCACCTATATTAAGAAAAGAAGATTTATATATTTACATGAATGCAAAAACTTACGCATTCTATGTTTCAGCAGTTTCTACATTAGGATATGTAAATGCTTACAACATGAATGGTGATTATGAGCCTGTATTTGAAGGTTACAAAATTGCAGTATGTCCAGGAATGGTAGACAATCAATTAGTAGCTGCAACAAGAAGCAATATGTTTGCAGGAACTGATTTACTTTCTGATACAACTAGAATAACTTTACTTGATATGGCTAACCTTGATGGTTCAGATAATATTAGAGTAGTTGCAAAATATTCAATGGGTGTACAAACAGGAGTTGGTGCGGATATTGTAAGACAATCATAATAATACAAAATAGGGGGCGTAAAAACCCCCTGTTTTTAACTTTAAAAACTATTTAATATGGCATGTACAAATTTAACAAAAGGTAGAGGTTTAGACTGTAATAGAGTATCAGGTGGAGTCAAATTTATCTACTTTTCAGTATTTGATGAAATTACTAGTTTTGCTTATGATGCAGTTGACAAATCAACAATTGATACAATAGATTTTGGTGGTAACACTATTTATAGATACGCACTACCAAGAGGTTCATCTTCAATAACAGATACAATAACAGGTTCAGTAGAAAATGGAACTATATTTTATACACCAACAGTAAACATTGTTTTAAACAGATTAACACAACAAGACCAAGAAGAAATTAAGCTATTAGGACAAACGCAAGTTAGAATATTTGCACAACTAAACGCTACACTTGCAAATGGTCATGATGTATTAGTTGCAATGGGTATGGCTAATGGAATGAGTTTAAATGCAGGTACTGCTGATAGTGGTGTTGCATTTGGGGATAGAAACGGTTATACATTGACATTCGATGGTTTAGAAGCTGTTCCAATGGCATTTTTAGAAGATTTTACAACAGAACCTTTTGACAATGCAGGATTTACAAACAAGGCGGGTACATTCCCAACTGTTTCATAAGATACTTTTTACTAATTAGTATTTTCATATATTTTCTTGATTAAGGGGGCATTGTGCCCCTTTTTTCTTATATAGTACAATAAATTAGACCTTTTTCTATTATATAGTAAGACTTTAATTATGATACAAGCAGTTACAGAATTACCATTTGATGCTTATATAACAACAGAAGATACAAGGATAGACAATTCTGTAAGTTCTGATAAAATTAGGCATTTAGTTAAGTTTACAAATGACATGGATAAATCTGTGCAATATGCTTATTCTACTATACATGAAGTATATGATAGATATACTAAATTATCATTTACTTACAATGCAACGCCTGATGTATATACAGGTGCAACAAAGCTAATACCTGCTGGGTATTACAAATATCAAGTTTACGAGGTTAGTTGGTCAGGTGCAGTAGCAATAAGTGCAGGTAATGCACCAATAAATGAAAATGATGTTTTACCTGTTGGACCTACACATGGTGTTGTTCAAGGTTTAGTAGCAATAGGAAAACTTTATATGGCGGATAAAGATGGAACTGCACAAGTACAATATACACAAAGACAAGAACCTGATGGTTCAAATTATATATATTACGGACAATAAAAAAATAAAAAATGGCAATAGAAAACGTACAACAACTATTAACAGAACAATTAGGTAAAAATTCAATAGAAATATTTGAAGGTGCAGTAACAGGTAAAGATTTTTATGCAGTATCATTCCCTGTAACATCAGTAATAACAGCAATTACAGTAGCTAATGCAACAGGTGAAAGCGCACTACAAACTACAATACCTGCAGGAACTACCTTATTTATGAATATAACTGCTATAACAATTTCTAGTGGTGTTGCAATAGGTTATACTGAATAAGATGTTAGCACTTAAATTAGCAAATAGTTTAGTAAGTTATGGTGAAGCAAAACAAAACATTTATGCTTTAAATTTTGATGGCACTGATGAAAGCGTTAATATAAACCCTGTTTCAAGCGATATAAGCACGTCTGCGGGTACTTTTAGCTTTTGGGCTAAGACGGGTACTATGAGCGCAACAGGAACGTATATACGAGCTTTAACAGATTCTAACAACCATATTATAATGATTTACCATGCAAGTAGCAATCAAATTAGAGTAGCATATAAAGGTGGTGGCACTAATAAAACAGCAGTTATTACAGATGCTATTGAAAATGATGGTAAATGGCATCATATAGCAGCAACATGGGATACAACAGCAGACCAACTTAAAATATATTTAGATGGTACATTAAAAGCAACTACAACAGGTTTAGGTACTTATTCAGGTGGTATTGCTTCAACAAGTATTGGTAATAATACAGCAGGTGCAAACTTTATAAATGCTACACTTGCAGATGTTGCTATATTTACAAGGGTTGTACCTATAACAGAATTAATTGCATCTAATCATGAGCCATTAAATTTAACAGGTTCAGCAGGTTTAATAGGATATTGGCGTTTTGATAGTGGTTCAGGAGAAACTGCAATAGATAGTTCTGGAAAAGGTTTTAATGGTACATTAGTAAACAATCCAACATGGACAACAGATGTTCCATATAAAGCAAACTAAAATGAAATATGTAATTATAACATCACAAGAAGTAGCAAATGTAAATTTTGATGAAGTATTAGAAACATCAGAAAACACATTACGTTATTCTTTGGATAAAAGTCAAGCATTACTTAAATTTGATGGTGAAACACCTAGCTTTTTAGAAGGTAAAGAAACTTACAATTATAGTGAGATTATGAATATATTAAATAGCTCTCAATGGGCTGAACAAGATTAATTATGAAAGACAATATTATTAGCATAAATTTAGGAACAGAAACAGCACCAATAGTTCAAGAAGTGCGTGGTAAAGATTATATTGAATATGGAACTGATAATTGGAAAAACTTATACCCACAATTTCTTATAGATTTATATTACAACAGTTCTACAAATGCAGCTATTATAAATGCAACTGCTGAACTAATATCTGCTGAAGATATTGTAATTGATAATGAAAATGATAGAAATTTAGATGCTTTAGTTAAGTTAAAGCAATTTATGGCTAGTGCTAATAGTAATGAATCTTTGCATGAAGTTATAAAAAAATGTGCTTTTGATTTTAAACTACAAGGTGGCTTTGCTTTGAACATTATATGGTCAAGGGATAGAACACAAATTGCAGAAATCTATCACATACCAATGGAAAAAATCAGAGTAGAAAGGGCTGATGCTATGGGTAAGGTAAATGGATATTATGTAAGTGCTGATTGGTCAAATACTAGACAAAACAAACCATATCGTGTTCCTGCATTTAATATAAATGATAGAACATCACCTAATCAAATATTATATACAGGTCTTTACAGCCCTAATATGAATGCTTATTTTACGCCTGATTATCTTGCAGGTAATAATTGGAGTTTAATAGATCAAAAGGTTGCAGAATTTCATTTAAATAATATTAATTCAGGATTTTCAGGTTCTTATGCTTTTAACTTTGCAAATGGTGTTCCAACGCAAGAAGAAAGACTAGAAATAGAACGTAGATTGTCAGCTAAATTTCAAGGTAGTGAAAATGCAGGAAAAGTGATTGTTACGTTTTCTGATGATAATACAAGAACACCACAAATAACACCAATACAAACAAGTGATTTAGACAAGCAATATTTGGCTTTACAAGAACTTTTAGTGCAAAATATACTTACAGCCCATAGAGTAACAAGTCCAATGCTTATGGGTATTAAAAATGATACAGGACTAGGTTCTAATGTAGATGAATTAAATAGTGCTGCTAATTATTATTTAAATACAGTTGTAAAACCATTCCAAGACCATATAGTTAAGGTTTTAAGAAAGTTATTTAGAGTAAACAACATGGATATGCCTATTAGCTTTGTACAGCTAAAACCTATCACATTAGAATTTACAAGTGAAGATTTAAAAGCAGTAATGGAACAAGATGAAATAAGAGAAGAATTAGGATTACCACCATTAAATGAAAATGTAGAAATTAGAGAAGATTTTGCAAAAGTAGGCACAATGGTAACTGATGGTGTAGAATTACCATTATTTGAAACAAAAGAAGAAGCTGAAGCAGAAGCAAAAAAAATAGGTTGTAGTGGTTCACATACACATACACAAGATGGTAAAGAATATTTTATGCCTTGCGAATCACATGACCAAATAAAAGAAAGTTTAAGTAAATGTAATTGCAAAGAAGAATTTATAACACCTAACCCATGTCAACCAGGATATGAAGCAATAGGTACAAAAATAAAAGATGGGCGTGAAGTACCTAATTGTGTACCTGTAAATGCTAAAAAAGAATTATCTGAATTAACAGAACTTGACAAATTTATAAAAGAATATGGTGAAGAAATTCCTGAAGAATGGGAAGTGATTGATGAAGAAATTGTTGATGGTGAACACCAAGATTTTGATTTTGAAAAAACCATGAATGACCATGTTAACGAAAAAATAGAATTAGCATCAACAGGAACTGCAAGACCTAATGCAAGAAGTGAACAAGATGGAGTTAATAAGTCATTTAATGATTATTACAAAGTTAGATACATATATACAGAAGATGATTTTTTAGTAAACAAAACAGGTCAAAAAAGAAATTTTTGTAAAAAAATGATAGCAGCTAATAAGATATATCGTAAAGAAGATATAATAAGAATGGAAAAAATGACTGTAAACGATTATTATTATTCTAAAAGACAAGGTAAAAATATAGGGTGGGGTCCTCGTGGTGCTTTGCAATATTCTATTTGGTTGTACAAGGGCGGTGGCAACTGTCAACATTTTTGGTTACGTAGGATATACAAAACATCATTAAGAAACGCTAAAAACAAGATTAGTGATAGTCAAATAATAGGATATACAAAAGCAAGAAGTGAAGGGTTTACAGCAGAAAAGAATGACAATTTAGTAGCAAGACCACCAAAAAGAATGAGAAATAACGGATTTTTAGAACCAAGATAATTATGGCATACGTATTATTTATATCAGAACAGAAATTAAAAGATAGTACAGCAATCAATTTAAATGTTGATGTTGATTTATTATTACCTTTTGTTTTACAAGCACAAAGGCTTTATGTAGAAACAAAGTTAGGTACAGAACTTTATGAAAAATTAGAAACGCTTATTTCAGGCGGTACAATAGGTAATGTAGGTAATGAAAACTATAAGAAATTAGTAGATGAATATATTGGTGATTTTTTGCCTAATATGGCTTTATATCATGCAATACCTTTTTTAAGATTTAAAGTAGAAAATGGTAATATATTTAGTAAAAGTTCAGAAACAGGAACAGCATTAACAACAGAAGAAGCACAACATCTACGTAGTGAGGTGCAAAATACAGGTGAATATTTTATAGAAAGAATGATAGATTATATAAAAAACAATGTTAGCTTATTCCCTGAATATTCAACTAATAGTGGTGCAGATGTATCACCTGATAAAAATGGTTTTAGCTATCAAGGAATGAATCTAGATAGACCAATGCAGAAAGGTTCAAAATTAACACTTAGAGATTTTTTAACACCTGATATTAGCTACTAATGAAAAGAAGATATAAAGTAAAAGAAACAAATAAAATTAAATTAAAAACTTTTTTGAAAGGTAAAAATAATAATACAAATGAAAGAAGTACAAGACACAGCGCAAGTAGCACTCGCTAATGGTTCTGCAATAGGTATATCATTAGTAGAAGCAAATGAAATACTTACATTTATTTCACTAACATTAGCAATATCATTTACAATCTATAAATTTATATTATATGAAAAAAAGAAAGCTAAATAGCAAAAACCCTAAATATCAAAAAAAAGAAAAAGAAGAAAAAAATGTTTCTAAAAAACTTGTACAAGTTCTTGACAATGGCACAAGAATTTATACAGTCAATACGCTCTAATAAATTGCAACTTAAATATTTTACTTTAAAAGAGTTTGATAGTCCTGATGAACCAGGTTCAGGTTCTAAAATGGATATAAAGTTTTTAGAAAAACTTGACTATGCAAGACATAATGCGGGTGTTCCATTTAAAATTAATAGTGGTTACAGGTCTAAACATTGGAATGACAAAATACTAAAAGCTAGAATAGGTTCTAGTCATAAACTTGGACTTGCGGCAGATATACGTTGTGTAAATAGCAGGGATAGAGCATTAATAATAAAAGCGTTATTAGATGTTGGAATTAATAGAATAGGCATTGCAAAGACTTTTATACATTGTGATGTTGATAAACAAAAAGACCAAGATGTATTTTGGCTTTATGATTAAATAACTTTGAATACTAACTAAAACAAAAAAAATGAACGAATTATTAAAAA
>TARA_R100000655_G_scaffold20635_2_pt1 | contig 27863 bp, 36 predicted proteins | sample TARA_R100000655 | Tara Oceans TARA_R100000655 (sample SAMEA2622497) | marine metagenome | biome: marine biome (ENVO:00000447); feature: deep chlorophyll maximum layer (ENVO:xxxxxxxx); material: "saline water (ENVO:00002010), including plankton (ENVO:xxxxxxxx)" | depth 90 m
TTCTTTGACAAGTCTAAACATTTCTGGCCAGACGTGTCTCGGATCTTGCTCACCTTTTTGACGTCCAGCGATGCTGAATGGTTGACAGGGATATCCTCCTGTGATGATGTCGATTTTAGTATGTCCGTTTGATGATAATCTTTCACTGTTTAACTCCTTTACATCGTCATAAATTGTAACCCACGGCCAATGTTTGCGTAAAACTTTTTGACAGTATGGATCAAAATCACAAAACGCTACAGTGTCAAAATACCCTGTAGCTTCTAAGCCTAGACTAAATCCTCCTATACCTGAAAACAAATCTAAATGATTAAGCTTGTTCATCAGGTATGAAGATTGGACTATGCCCACCTTTAGCTGCTAGTTCTGATTCTATGTAATCAAGTTTAGGATCTTTTCTAACTTGATGTCCTTCATACAGTTTATTCATGATTTGATTAGGTGTTAACATCTCATGCGTTCTATCAGAAAATACAACAACATAAACTTGTGTCTCGCTTGTCTTTGTCATAACTTTCCATCTTTTAAATCTATGAATAGCTTTGCCATAAGACTTTGAGATATACTCTTCCATTTTATGTTTACCTAACAACCTCTCGTCACTGTCTTGCATTTCAATTTTCCATATTGGTTGTTCATGCAAACCAGTTCCTGGATTAATTGCACCTTCATCTATTTGCTGTAAGCCTACGATAATTTTGCTCATGATCTATTCTTTTCTTGCCTCCTTTCTTACTCTCTTCAATTAATTTATGTTTGATTTTTGGTAAAAGTATTTTTACCATTGGATTGGATATGTTGTTTCGACCAAACAAAGTCATATCTAAGTAATTACACATAATATCAAACTCTGTTTTATCTAACTCAATCTTTACATAAGTTCTTTTCATTCTATATTCTCCTTATGAGCTATAATTTATCCCATAAAAATAGAAAATGCAATACTATTCTTCGGGGTGAACTTCTATTACGTCTGTATTTATGCTGAATTGTTTTTCAATTTCACGTAGTTTTTCTTCTACTTCAACCTTAGATAGTTGATCTATAGATCCTGTCAATATTTCTTTTCTATCAATATAGAGTCCTGCTGCCTGGCCTCTGGACTTCTCAGCTGCTACAGCTGCTGCCCAATTACCCGCTTCTTCTGCGCCTCTGGACAAATCATCTAATCTTTTGATATGTCTTGAATAACTTACCTTATATTTTTCTTGCCATTCTCTACGTAGTCTTTCAATTTCTTCTACAACTAGAGGAAACATTTTAGGATTAGTGAGATTAGCTGCGGCTTGTTGTGCTGACTTCTCTGAGAAACCAGCTTCAATTGCACAGTCTTTTGCTGACATGCGATCGCCTTTTGAGACTATCAGCATTGCAAACTTGTGTTGTTTTGTTGTTAACTTTCTTACGTTACCCATATCAATTAATCATATAGTTGTTTTATATATACATTATTATTATTATTTATCACTATTTATTTTGCAAGACATGTATAGTAAAAGTTACCAGGTAACCTATAAGTTACCTATAAGTTACCTATAAAATATAGTAAAATCAACTACTTATTGTAAAAGTAACCTAGGTAACCTCATATTTAGAAAAAAATTGAAAAAGAAAAATAAAAATATATTCTAGACAACTATATGCCTATTTCACGAGCACAAATGCCAAAGCAATTAACTGGTGGTAAGCGTAAAAAGAAATTGAAACATCAAGCTGCAATTGCTATAAATATGAAGAAAAATAATAAAAAACCGAAAGGAAAATAGTTATGGGAACACCAGAACAAAAAAAGAAAAATAAACTAAGTCCAGGTGCGTTTGGCGGTAAGTCCACGAATAAAGAACTAAGAAAGAAAGAGGACGAACAACTAGCACAACTAAAAACAAAACTTAATAATAAAGCTGGAGTTAGTATTGCTCAAGGAGTTGGTAGAGCGGCTTTGTTATCTATTGGAAATCAAATTTCTAGTTACAAAAACAAACTATCTAAAGAATCACCAACAGAATTTAAAAGAAACACTAAAAAAAATTAGTGAAAATACCCAAACTACCTGAGTATGTTGAAATGGGACCTTTTAAAGTCCATTTAAAGCTCGTGAGCCACGAACTAGCATACGAGGTGAGTGAACAGCAAGGCTCTTTTCATTCTAAACCACCGATGACTATTGTTTTGGATGAGAACATTATGGCCATGGAAAATGAGTCCACACTTAATGTCCTGGTCCATGAACTGTTTCACTTGTGCTACTATCAATATGAACTAGAAAAAATAACAGAAGAAGAGAATATCGTGAATGCTTACGCTAATTTTACTACAGAACTATTAACCAGGAGTAATCTCAAAGACTATCTTATACATTTGATGACAAAGAAACTAAACTAGTGACTTTAAAGTTTTTCTTAGTAGGTATTTTTTGTATTACACAACCAGTTGATGACTGTGTTCGTGTTGCGTCAACCTCGTACTATGAAACAGAAACATCTTGTTTATTAGCTGCAAATAAATTTTCTGAATTTATGAAATCTCAAGATCCTACGTACACAACAACTATGCATTGTGTATCTGCCTATCCAATTCCAGAAGATAAAGTATCTACTTACTTTTAAAAGATCTAGGAAATCTACCGTCTACCTTATAACAAGTATAAGCGTACTGCCAATCTCTACCATACTCAGTCATACAAAATTGCTTGACACCTTCGTCTAAATGTATTTGAGGAGTTTTAAATATATTTTTTATTAGTTTTAACATGCCCATAATATAGGCACGAACAAGTCAATGACTATTGCTTTTTTGAGACATCAGTCACCCATACTAGGGCCGTGAGGTATTTTTTTCCACCACTCATCTTTTTCTTTTAATCTCTCATTTACAATTTTAGATATATCTTCGTGTAACACAGAAACATGACCAATATCAATTTCACAGGGACTACCCTCATTATCTTTCACATCTTGAATTTCTGTCTTCGTTAAACTTATATAGAGTTTACCACCTTGATATGTAATTCTCATTGATCATCATCACACATACATTTACGTTTTGCCTTTTCAGCTTCTAATTCTTCGTTAAGTTCACCATTAATTCTGCGATGAAACTCATTCAGCTCTCTTTGATCTCGTAATTGTTCTCGTAAAATTTTTATCTCTTCTTTCAATTCTTCTATTTTACTCATTTTTTAAACCTATCTTTAAATTTATCTTTATTAATTTCATACTGCCGTGTTCCAATAACCCATAACAAAAAGATCACGAAACATAGCTGTAAAATAATTACTCCAAATAATATAAATACTACTGTGTTCACTTACGTCTCCTATTCTTGTATCGAGAAGAGCGTCTCTTTCTTTTCTTAGATCCTAGCTTTCTTCTGCCTTTATGAAAGCCTGCTCTTCCCGTGTGTGCCATTATTTGTCGATACCTTTACCAACATCTGTTCCGGGAGCCTTGGCTCGTAGGTGTATATTAAATGCCATAGATCTACGTTCCCCTTCGCTACGAAACGGATAAACCTGGTGTGATAGCCAACTAGGAAATAAATACAAGTCACCTATCTGTGGTTTAGCCATATAAGAATGTTTACTAAACGTATTTGGTACGCTACCTAAAAATTCTAGGCAACCAACACTCGGATAATGATCTTCTCTTCTGTATTCTTCTTCATAACCTGACGGAACTTTTAAAAAGAACACACCTGATAGCTGCGAATCATGTATATGCACAGGATTAAAGTCACCTGCGTACTGACTGACAACCCATGAAGTATAAGTCATGTTAGTAGTTTCAGGGTTAAATTGACTACCCACTGTCTTTAGTATATACTCCGTCACTAATTTATTTATCACTAATTCTAGTGACTTAATTTCACCTAACGACAAAGCAATTTCTTTCTTTACATTACCTGCCAAATTGCCACTGTAGTCTAATTGTTCTGATTTTTTTTCATCATTTAAGATATCATCTGCCCTTTTATTTACTTCATCAACAATGTTTTGTGGTATTGAACTCTTCATGATCCGTGGACCGAAAGGCGTAAATAAATCATAACTAATCTGTTTTTCCATGCTTTCTCCTTAGTGCTCGTCTCTCCGAGCTGTCACACCACTTCCTATCTTATAGAGGTAAGGATTAGAAACACCACACAAGAAAGGATTGCGAAGATAAAATGTATCGGTGTCTCTATGTTTCATTCTAGGTGTCAGATGAACCCCCTTCGCTGTGGGGATTTGGTCTAAGGACTATTTCTTTTACAATAACGTCCTTAATCTCGTGTTCTGTAAAAGGAGGGACAGGAGTAAAATTAGGAGACCCAGGAGGAAATGCTAGTAAGGAACTCCAATCCCTCTCATTCACACGTCTTTGCACTTGAGCTACGGCCTCCTCTAGCGTATCGTGCAAAACTTCATAAACTATAGTTTCAGTTCTCATGACAGAAACTTCATGTTTTTTTGGAAAATAGTCATCTGTTGTAGAATTATTATCATTTTTTTCCTGTTTTAAGACCTGTACAGCCTCTTGTAGAGTATGGTCTGCATGATCGGTCGTTACATATTTCAGTAAAATTTCTACTGCTTCATCTTTTGTCATTTCTTTTTTCTCCTTTAAACTTATACATCCACACCATATGCAAGATGTCCCTTGATGTTCTGGACAAAAGCATTGTGGACATAAACTCATACCTCAATGTTTCTTTTTTTACACTCTTTAATACAGAGCCACTCAATTACTTTGCCAACAGATCTAAAATCATCTGCGCCAAGTTTTTTTAATAATCGCCATATGTTTATTGAAACAGCGACTGATTTATATTTACTCGAGTTCATTTATCTTTCTCCTAAAATAATACGGTAAACACAGCTATAGCGATAAGTATTTGTTTCCAAAATATTGCTAGAAAAACTAACACTATAAATATATTTAACCAATGTATCCCCATAATTTACCTAATTATATGGGACATGTCAATGATAAGTAACAATTTCGTCCTCCTCTGCTTCAAAAACAATAGTATTTTCAATGAAAAATTCAGTGCCACAGTTAGGACAAGAGTAAACATTCTTGCCTTCTTCTTCCTTTTTTTCATCTACAGGCACTATAATTTCTTTGCAACTGTAGCACTCAGCATCTAAAATTTTTAATTTTTTATCGTTCCCCATGATTTTCCTATTTTTGGATCTACCTTACTTGGTACTTCCAATTCAATACAATTCTCCATAATCTCTTTTATTTTTTTTGCTTGATTGGGTGTTTCAATAGAACAATTTAATTCATCGTGTACTTGTATATGTGGTGTGATGCCAGCTTTGTATACTTCAATCATTGCTTTCTTTGTTTGATCAGCTGCACTACCCTGGATAAGTTTATTAAGTGCTTTATATATAAATGCTCTTTTTAAATTTGACCCATACTTTCGCATTGCCTCATCTCTTTGTAGTGCTTTGTGTACTCCCCACTTAGTAGGTTCCCACAAATCAAAATGACAGATACGACCTAATATCGTTCTGACCTGGCCATTATCATTTGCTGATTTACTAGCAAGACCCATCAACTGTTTTACAAAAGGCACACGACTATGATACTTCTCAAATAATTCTTTTGTATCGTCTTCACCCATACCTAATTCACTACCTAATTTCTTTTGACCCATACCATAGAACAATCCGAGGTTCATGGTCTTAGCAACCTTACGATCAATCCCTGCCATTTCAGCAGCTATCTGGTGAAAGTCTGTGTCGTTAGTTTCTCTATAAGATTCTACAAACTCATCAGCACCCTCAAGCCCACCATGAGTTAAAGCTGCAAAGTGTACAACCAACCTTGGTTCTTGTTGTGAGTAATCAAAGCTACCCCAACTACAACCTTCTTCTGGTATAAATAAAGATCTAATCAAAGGACCTATGTTTTGATTTCTAGCTGGTATCTGCTGTAGGTTAGGATTTGACATACTCAATCTACCTGTAATCGTACCACCTTGGTCTGATTTCAATTGATTGATTTCGCCATGAATACGGCCATTATTCTCATGTTTTAGTAAAGAATCTATAAACGTAGACCTAGCTTTGAATAATTCTCTTGATTCCACTATCTTTTTTGACAAAGGATCTTGTAAAGTACCCAAGAAATTTTTATCAAAACTAGGCAATCCTGTTGGTGTTTTATTGTAAGGTATTTTCTTTTTATCAAATGCTTTGGCCACCGAGCTAGGTGCGAAGACCTCTACTTCAAAACCTACATCTTTTTTTATTTCTAATAATAATTTTTTCTCTTTAGCTAATATCTGTTTCTTTAATATGTCAGCTTTCTCTAAATCTATTCTGACACCTTTCCATTTCATGTCTACCAAGACAGGTAATAACTCTGATTCTAATTCAAATATACTATGTAATTCTTGTTTGTTAATTTCTACTTTCAATGCTTGCCATAATCGTAATGTTAAATCAGCGTCTTGTTCTGCGTAAGGACCTACATATTGATAAGGCAACTTATACATCTCTGCCTTGGCATCTATTTGCCAAGCTTGAGCAGCTTCATATAACAAAGATTCATCTTTCTTTTCTTGTATATAATCTCTTGCTACTGCATTTAAGTTATACTGACCCGGCATTCTGTTCTCATCAATTAAAGCTGCAGCTACCATGGTGTCGATAATCCTGCCCTTCACGTCAATACCCCAACGCTTCAACCAACCTATATCATAACTTGCATTATGAAATATTTTATCAGCATTGTTTTCAAAACCTTTTTTAAATATCTGTCGAACTATATCCTCATCAAAGTTACCACCACCTTCATGACGTATGGGATAGTAACCTTTAAACCCATCTACAGCGACTGCTATGCCCACAACATGTCCATTACCTGTTGCCCAACCTGGTCCAGTGTCCTTGATTCCAGGATCGTACGTCTCTAAATCTATTGCTATTTCTTTTGCTTGCGATAAATCAGGAAAAGATTCAGGAGCGTTCCACTCTTTCGGTGGTTCAAACAAGGGTCTCTGGGTCGACATACTCTATCGTTATCTCCATTTCTTTTTGTTTATCACTTAGATTTCTACCTATTCTTAAACCTTTTTGTCTACCAGTTTTTCTTAGTGAAATACTTTTAACGTCTATAAGTCTACATTTTCCATTTTTATCTACAACCACTAAATCAAAAGGACATTGTGGACACATAGACATTGCAACCCAATAGCCTTTTTTGATATACTTACTGGCTACGGCTAATTCACCCATAACACCTGTTGCACTTTTTGATCTAGTCATAAAACATCTCTCTAAACTCCCTATCCGTATCGGATCTTACTAAATGTAAATTTTTTTTAGTTCGTGTCATACCCACATAAAAAACTCTTCTCTCATTATCAGGATCTTTGTAATAAGACTCATCTGCTTTCCTAGGTAAATCAGCAAGTAACGCTACGTTATCTGCTTCACCGCCTTTAGCACCGTGTATAGTTGATAAATTGATCCGTGGTTCTTGATTTAGTTTCTCTTTTCTACGTAACAAAGAAACTATGTAAGTAACTTCATGTGCTGGCATACGATCAAGAGCATGATGCCATATTCTATGACGTGGTATTAATAAACCATGATACACAGTTAAATCTTCATAACCATAAAGTCTATCAGGATCTGCATGAGTTAGTCCTTTATGTCCATAAGCTACACCTCTTTTTACAGTCATGTAATGATACATAGTTCTAATTTTATCTAACGATATTTGTTTTCCATTTTTAGATATATCTGTCCAAGCCATGATAGCTGTTAATCTTTTATTACTAACGGAGGGCTGACCATGTAAAGAAAAATAAAAACCTTTTGTTTTCATGTCATCGGCCACTTGTTCCAAAGTATAGTTATCTCTAGTCATTACTAACCACTCTCCCTTGTCTTTTTCAATCTGTCTATAAATAGAGTTTCGTGTTACATGATGAGTTACAGTGCCGTGACTAGTCCCTTCAGCGTCAGGAATAATGCCGTATTGAGTTGGCCTGGTCTTTGGTACCCATACCTTTGGTATTCTGTTTTTTACTTTGTTTATTATTTTTGTAGCTATTTTATGAACAGCCTCTGGCACTCTATGTGATTTATCAAGAATATATCTCTCTCCTTGTAGACCTATCAAATCTTCAGGATTAGCACCAGCCCATTTAAATATAGACTGATCATCATCACCAGCGATATATATTTCACCAGCTTTATTCATAATTTTTTTTACCATCTTCCATTGTATCGGTAATAAATCTTGAGCTTCATCTATAATCAACACATCAAGTTTAGGTATCATTTCATCATTATTAGACTTACTAAATTCTATAATCATGTCTGTAAAATCATATAACTTACGAGTTTTTTTATATTCTTTTATACCGTCTGCTATATATTTTAATTTCATCCATCCACCTTCCATATGTGACATCTCGTGAAATTGTTCTTTAAGTGTAACATTTCTAACTCTTGCCATATCTATAACTTTAGCAAACATATCATCTTGTAATTGAAACCCTGTGCTGTCCATTTTGCGATTAGTGTTTGAAAGTTTTATACCTAATAGTTCTGATAATTCCTTATAGTGATTGTCTTTCATGACATCATCTTTAGTTAAACCTAGCTGTTTAAATGCTAAACTATGTAGTGTTCTAAAATACATAAAATCTTTTTTATCTAAAAAAGTGAATCTACTCATAGCCCTAGTCCGTGCTTCATTAGCAGCTTTTACTGTATAAGCAAAATACCCTATGTTGCTAGGTTTAATACCTGCCTCTAATTGTTCTTCTACTTTACGTAGTAGATATTCTGTTTTACCAGTACCAGGAGGACCTAAAATAATTTTAGTGGTCATTAAAACGGCACCGTAGGATCTAAATTAGGTAGAGGTAAATCAGATTTATCTGTGTCTTTTAGTTTTGGTATAAACCATAAATGATATACCTTACCTCTAATCTTTTTCTTAGTAGAGTCTCCATTGAGTTCTCTTATTCTGGCACACATTTGCGTAGAACTAAAATTAGTAAATCTTTTCTTTGTTAAATAATTTTCTAATGATGATAATTTAAAATAAGTAACTTCCTCATCTTCTGGTGACCATGCTTTGTCAATTAAAATCTCATCTATAGTCATAGCCTCACCTTGATCGGACAAAAAGGACTCCATATAGTTATCGAATCTACCCACTTTAGTTACCTCTTCTGGCATTTCTATAACTTCTACCATAGCTAATAGAGATTGTATTCTTGCGTCCCAGTCACGAGCTGCCATTTTATTAGGCAATACATTTAAAGTATTCATACAAGCTTTTCTAAACTTAGCTTGATCAAAAAACTCATCTGTGCTGATACATAATCTTCTACCATCTACATTTAAAAACCATACAGACTCATCTGACTCATACTTTGTAAGATCAGTAACATCATGATCATAGTCATTACCTATACCAAACTTACGAGTCCTGCATAGTTGTGAATTACACACAGAACACATTGGCTGATCCTTACACTTGAATTGATATTCTTTCTTTTCGTGTTGATTAACTGTCTTTAATACTTGTTTTGAAGGTAGTATAGGATCCATAAACTTATGGTTAAACTCATCTATTTTGTCCTGCCACTCATCTGGCCACTTTTTTTTAGCGTATACAGCGTATTGATATAAAGTATTATCCCTGCCACCTTCTGGTATCTTCTCGTTCATTAAATGTTCTAAACAAGGTGGCCCATCAAATAAACTATCCTGTTTTTTTGTAGTAGAGAGTTCTTTTAACTCACTCTCTGTCATAGCTAGTTTATTATGCAAAGCAAAAAACTCTGCTAAACTGTAAGGTTTACCATTACTATCAATCGCATATCTATTGTTAGTTTCTTCGTGTGCACCAAAATATGGTAAATTTAAGAAGTTACCTGTGTCACCTCTATCTGCTCTAATTTCAATTTGTTTAGGAAAAATTTCACAATTAGCAAAACCCAAAAAAGCTGCAAAGTCTGCTAATTTATCACGCATTAAAGAAGCCGTTACAGGCTCTTTTGTAAAAATAAATATATGTGCACCACCTGATTTAGATCGACACACTATTAAAGGCAGTCCTTTTTTATTTATCTTTTGTACAAGTTCTTTTAAATTAAGAGGATACATGTCTACGTCAATACACCCCCAGTAACATTTAGAATCATCCATGATAGGAATGATACCAAGACTAGGATCTTTACCATCCAAATGATCCTGCCACATCTGATCTGTTATTTGGCCTTTTGTTATGTAAGCCTTACCACCTTGCTTACCATTTTCTTTTTGTTCACCAACACGATATTGTCCATACGCTCTGTCCAGGCCTCTAAATATATTTTTAAACGTACCTATATCGTATTCTAGCATTTCCTACCTTTATAAAAAAAGGGGGGATAAACCCCCCAATTAAACTAGAATGGTGTTTGTGTAGTTCCAGAGGATTCTTGATCCTGCTCTGGTTTAGCTTGTATCTCACCTGACTTAATACTGGAGTGAAATAGTTTAGCTTGGTTATATAGTTCCATGTCTGAAACAGGACCTACTAACTCAATCTCCCAACCAAACCATTTTCCTTTGTCATTGTCTTCCTTTTTTACTTTAAGTTTATACATATGACTAAAAGAAGGAGGATTAAAAGGTCCTTTAGATCCTGGTATTCTTATGTTCAACATCATGCTGTTCCATTTTCTACTCTTCTTTAATTGAGTAGACTTCATTGTAATTAAAGCAGGAGTGCCAACGCCTGTCTTTGAATCATACACAATGACAAAATGATTTGCATTTGTCTCAATATAATTACCATTTTCTAAGTAATCTTTATTGTCCTCTTTACTTCTATTTGTTTTAGTTAAGATGTCACTATCTGCACTGTAAGTATTTACAGGTGGATTACCTTTACCTCTGGTGGGAAGCCATTCTGCATACTGTCTTTGATAAGCACATGGTACAACTATAATGCCTTCCTTACCGTCAAAAGCTTCACCAGTAACATTATTATAAATCTGTCCCATCTTGAGGTTTTCATCTGCCTCTAATTCATCAGAACCATTCATAAGAATTTTTATCCTTGGTGTTGCTAGATCGTCTTGTTGTAGGTCTTGTAGACCTAAAGAAGCATCTGCCTCAAAAGATGTTAAATCTACAACGGCTGTGTTTTTCTTCTCAACAACTTCTTGTTGCTGAGGTTTCGTTTGTGCGTTTTGCGTCATTCGTTTCTCCTTATTTTCGATTATATTTTTCGTTTCTGTACGAGTTTTGTTTTATTGGCTACGTACACACCAAATTCGTCTGGCAAAGACACACCCTTTTTGTGTTGCTCAGTTACGAATGCTTTCATAGTTTGATAGTGAACATCTTCCTTTTCTGATCCCACCATCCCTAAATCTTGTATAGCTGCTTTTAATTTAATTGCTTGTGAGTCTTCACCCATACCAAAAGATACTGAAACATTATTTTTTATGATGTCACCATATCCGTTGTCCCTGAGCCAAGAGTATACATAAGGTCTATCAGCAACCTTTACGCCAGGTCTAACTTCTTCTGAGACCTTTACTTCAGTGCCATTGTCTAATGTAATACTAGACAAACCTTTTTCAGCTAAGAATAAAGGTATATCCTCTTCAGATAGTTTTCTTGCAGCTTCTTTTTTTTCTTTAAGTGTATCCTCAAGTTCTGCAACTTCTTGCTCTGCAAATTCAAGTTGCTTACATTTATCAGCAAGTGCTTTTAATGAGGTATCATCGACATCTGAAAAGACATCGTCTTCAAAGTTTATTTTCGTCATTCTCATTTCTCCTTATATTAATCTCAATAGGATGATACTTTTCACGTTTTCTATCCCATTTAAGAACTTTATAATATCCCATATTTATATCAGATGCAACTGAACATGCAATACCAATAATTGAGGGATCACCAATTAACAATAAATAGTCATCATCTGAAAAATCTTTAAGACCTTCTTTTAGTTGGTCTACAATAGAATCAGAGCTTAATAATAATTGAAAGCCGGGTGGTATGAGAGGAATTAATTTGCCATACTCCTCAGCACTGAGGATGTCTTTGTAGGGCATTTCTTGTATTACGTAAACTGTCATTCTATTTTCTTAATTATTTATACACTTGATTTATTTTTTTTGCAAGTATATATTTATGGGACATTAAGGAGAATATAGAAATGTCTGATTATATATATAAAACACAACCATTTTTACATCAAAAAACTACTTTAGAAAAATCTTGGAATCGTACTTCATATGCTTTTTTTATGGAGATGGGAACAGGTAAATCAAAAGTATTAATTGATAACATGGCAATGTTACATGAGAAAAGAAAAATTAATGGTGCATTAATAGTTGCACCAAAAGGAGTTTATAGGAACTGGATGATATCAGAGTTACCCAAACATTTACCTGATAGAATAGAACACACTGTAGTGTGTTGGACTCCTACACCAAACAAAGAACAAAAAGCTATGCTTGAATCTCTCAATGTTTTTTCTGAAAAATTAAAAATATTTTTAATTAATGTTGAAGCGTTAAGCACGACTAAAGGATACACAGCAGCTTTAGAATTTTTAAAAAATCATGCTACTTTGATGACAGTTGATGAGTCTACAACAATAAAGTCACCAACAGCTAATAGAACTAAGAGCGCTATCAAACTAGGTAAGTATGCAAAGTACAGAAGGATATTGACAGGATCTCCTGTGACTAAATCTCCTTTAGACTTATATACACAGTGTGGTTTTTTAAACGAAGACCTATTGGGTTATACTTCTTTTTGGGCTTTTAAATCAAGATACGCACTAATGGCACAGAGAAACGCAGCTGGAGGTGCACATAGTTATAATCATGTTATAAAATACATAAGACTTGATGAGTTAAATAGTAAGCTAGAAGATTTTTCAACCAGGGTGCTAAAAGAAGAGTGTTTAGATTTACCAGAAAAGTTGTATACAAAAAGATTTATAGAACTTACACCCGATCAAGTTAAAGCGTATAGAGAGATGAAAGAGTTTGCTGTGGCAGAATTAAACGGTGACTCAATGACAGCTTTTTCTGCTTTGACACAAATGATGAGACTTCATCAAATAACTTGTGGCCACATGACTACAGATGACGGCAAGGTTATAGAAATAAAAAACAATCGTATTAAAGAACTTTTAAGTTTCCTAGAAGAAACTGATGACAAAGTTATCATCTGGGCAAACTATAGACACGATATAAAAAACATAACAAAAGAATTGGAGAAAAAATATGGATCAGAAACTGTATCTAGCTTTTATGGTGATACGCCTGTGGATGAAAGGGATCAAATTATATCTAGGTTTCAAGATAAAGAAGATGCTCTTAAATATTTGGTCGCTAACCCAAAGACCGGAGGCTATGGCCTCACTCTTACTGCTAGTCACACTGTCGTGTATTATAGCAACAGTTACGACTTAGAAATAAGACTGCAATCTGAGGACAGAGCACATAGAATAGGTCAAGAACAAAAAGTAACCTATGTTGATTTCATAGCAGAAAAAACTGTAGATGAAAAAATTGTTCAATGCCTAAGATCAAAAATTGATATTGCGACAGAAGTGCTAGGAGAAGATTTGAAAAATTGGTTGATATAAGTTAATATATGTCATGGCATATTTAAATCACAATTTACCTCCTTTTAGCGCATATATTAGAAACGAATATCTTTTTGACCATGAAAAAGGTCATGGTGAATACACATTTGCTGATGTGCATACTGTTAATAGTCTTGAGCGAAGGGCACTATTATTTGAATGTTTGTTACCTAATGGTGTTAACTGGACTAGGAGACCTATACATGCGTTCTGTTGGAAAAAAGATGCACCTAAACATCCTTTAAATATTCATCAATATTGGGATTGTTTTTCACCTTATGTTGATGTTCAAAGAAGAAATAGACTGGCTAATTGTAGAGCAGAACTTGTAGATTATAAAGGCACAAAAAGAAAAGGCACTTATATGTTTACAATAGACTGGGCATGGGAAAACAAAGCAGGAATGTTAGATACAAACTTTAGTGAGGATCCTGAACACAAGTGTGCACATATGTTTCGCATGGATGATGGTAACTTTTTTGCCTATCCAAATAACAGAACTATTTGGTATGATGATGCTTTTATGGAAGAAAGATTAACAAAAAATCCAGGATATAAGATTGATCAAAACTTTTACACAGTAGAAAATACAAGAGAAGAAGATACCAAAACTGATGATTCCTACATGACTCAGTTTGAACGTCCTGAGTGAAAATATTTTTTGATCATATCACAGGTAAGTTAACAAACTACGATTTAATATATAGTTTACCTTTAGCAGAGTTTGAGGAAAATGAGTATGATTATGCTTTTAACAATGGTTGGTTACCCTTGTCATGGTATTATACTAAAATAAATCACCTTACTTGGATTAATGCTAGATCCAGTAGACTGCAGCTATCAGAATTTACATTTTCAAAAAAGCAAAAGTATACACTTAATAAAAAAGATATACACGTATCTACCTTTGATAAACTACCTTGGCACTTAGAAGATGATATAGCTCATATATACAAAAAATATATACAACACAAAAATTATTACGAAGTAAATAACGAGAAAGAAAGCGAAGAGTTTATGCGTGATGATCCCATTGACTGGAAGTATTTTGTATATTATTACAAAGAGAGGCCTGTAGCTTTTACAGAAGCTATGATGGTCGATGATCACTTTATGACAGGTCAGTTTGCTTGGGATTATGAAAACGTAAAGTTAGGTTTAGGGACTTATGCTAGTTTATACGAAATAAAATACTGTATGGATTGGAATTATAAGTATTATTATTTTTCTTATAGCTATGAAAATAGTAGTATATACAAGTCAAAATATGATGGCTTTGAGTTTTGGACAGGTAGAGATTGGTGTAAAGACAAAAAGATATATAATCAACTTTGTAAAAACGATAGTAATATTAAAGATCTAGCAGATCTAAATGATAATCAACAAAAATATTTTGATTTAGTTTTTGGCACTCATACCTGATAGAGGATTGTTTAAAGCTTTATCTATTTTTAGATCAAGACTTTCTTCTAGCAACTTCATTTCATCTATCAGTTCTCTAGAATCTTCTTTCTGTCTATCTTCTACGTCATTCACAATTTCAGTAATGTGACGAACGTCTCCTTCGACAGAGCGTAAATCAGTTTTTAAATCATCTTTAAGTTCACGACTAACCTGGCTTATTAAGTTTATCTCCTCTAAAACTATATCCAACTCACTCTTTAAACCATCAACTTTTTGTAAGACAATCTCTATTTGTGCTTGAGTTTCACTTTCTACGAGTGCAATCTTCTTATCAAATCCGCTGAGGTCAGGCTCCTGATAGGCCTCGATAGCTGCGGACATATCTTGAAAGCGTTTATACATCTCAAATCCGCCATACAAAGCACCCACGGCACTACTAAGTGCAAGGATGATTGCCATCATTTTTCCTCCTTTGAAGGAAATTCCGCCTATACTTACTTCTGCCATTGTGCGTTTATCATATCATCTATTGTTTGTTGTTGTGCCATATTAAATAGAATACCATACTGATCTTCTATTGTCTTGTTTAAATATTCGTTAACATTTGTGTCTACGATTGTAGATTGTGTATCAAAGAATGATCTTGTATTACCAAGTATTTGCATAACTATCAACGTTTTCATTTGAGCAGCGTCATCATATCTTGCTTTATCATCAATTTTTTTAACAATTTTAGTAGCGGCTTTTTCTTTTGCATTTGGTTCTTTTACTGGTTTTTCAGATTCTTCAGTTTCTTCCTGTTGTACCTCTTCTTGTTCGGTACTATCTTCAGCCTCCACAGGGGATTCCTCAGTAGTTTCGCTATCGGGTTCGGTTGTTTCTTTTTCTGTTGGTTGCTCATCTACTTCTTTTACTTCGGGTTCGGGAGCCGTGGTCTCTGGCTCAGGCATCTCTTCTACAGAAGCTATTTCCATTTCTATTTCAGCTTCTACTGTCTCTACATTAATTGGCACTTCCATTTCCATTTCGGGAGAGGGTAAATCTACTAATGGCGGAGGTGTAAATTCCATGTCAAAATTCATCTCTAATTCTATTTCCATTTCTACTGTTTCCATAGTGACCTCTTCTGTATCTGGTTCAATAGGTGAAAAATCTATCATACCATCGTCTATACTTATATCGTTATATTCAAAAACCTCTTCTACAAAATCTAACTCTGTTGGGTCAAATATATCTAAATAATATATTTCCTCTATTGTGGTTATTTGTTGAGTTACTATTGTATTAATAACATTATAAAATACATTAACGGTTACATCATCGAATAAAGGACCCACGGCAAGATTAATATCTCTACCGCCTACTTCAATAACTACTTTATTTAATACACCACCGAAATCGAAAGACCCATTATAAGACTGGTAGCCTGTTGATACTCCAGATTCAGACAAGATGTCAGTGCCTGAAAAGACCTGGCTAGTTCCATTAAGTCCTGTAATGTGCATGTATATTCTATCTTGAGCATCTTGTTTATCTACTTTAATTGTGTATTTAACCTCTCCACCATTATCTATTTGTAAATCAGAAATATCGACAGTTTGTATAAATGTTGTACCCATACCTGATACACCCATTGTTGATGTTGAATTACCACTACCTGTAATCTGTGCACATTTATCTGAACCTAATCCATAACAAGAATTACCAGTAGGCATATTTGCAGAACCTTGTCCACCCCAATCTTGATCCATGTCTCCTTCATATTTTGAAGTTACATAATCATTATCGCCATCAAGAATATCTCCTGAGTCTTCGTTAGTGACCGTGGTAGTTGTTGTGGTAACAGTTGTTGTGGTAGTTGTAACTATTTCCGTGCCTTTGTCTTCTTCAGTAATGTCAACTTGTGTATCCTCTGTGACAGTTACTCCAGGAATACAAAGACCTTCGTGGTCAATTAAACATTCTGCTTTAGAATATGAGGAAGCCAGTAGTAATAAGGAACAAAGTCTTATAAAGTGCAATATGACCGACATCACTTAACTCTCCCTCTACAGGTTTACTTGCCTGTATATATTCAGTTTTATATTTACTTCCGTCAGGAATCTCTGATGGATTTTCACTCCAGTATTGAGCTGCCTCAGCACCGATCAAACCTCGTACAGGGCACGGGGTCCCGGCATCGGTCATTGCAGACCAGACACGTGAGTCTTGACAAAGAATAGATACGGCTGCAACTTTCATGCCGTAGCCATACATGGAACGACTTAGCTTTAATTTTTGACACAGCTCATCGTCTACTAAAATTCCTGTAGCAACTCCTAAAACATTATTTTGCACACTTCCGCCAATACCCACTTTGCATATGTCACTATTTGAATTGGCTATAACTGGTGCATTTGCGGTAGGTGGAGTTGAGTTGGTCACAACCGTGCTTGACACAGTGTTCGTTTCAGCGTGTAAATTTTTTTGAAATAAAGTCAAACCTAAACAAAGAACTGCTATGTATATAGCAAATAAAAATTTAAACTCTTTCACTAATCCACCTTACTCATAGACCTAATAAATTCTACACCCTCAATAGTTTCTATTTGTGCTTCAACTTTTGCACAAGATACTCTTGCGGTATCTGATTGCATATTGCGTTCAATGATTCTTTTCTTTTCAAGACAATCTTTAACACCGTCCGTCACAGTGTGTTCAATCATAGTGCCACCTGAGAATAAAATTAAAGCTATAATAATTTTAGTTACCATTTTGCCTTACCTTGTCTTTTAATTCTTCTATATCTTCTAATGCTTTTTCCATATCAGTTTGTAGCCTCATAATATTAACTTTGTTGTGAGCCATGTTCTCTAAATCTTGTGACATACCTTCTACTTGTTCTGATACAAATTCTAACAACATAAACTGTTCTTGATCTATAGGAGTTTGATCTGCGTTTTTTACTAAATCGGCTTCAAATAAAGTTGCTCTAGTTTCTATATTATTTAGTCTTTCAATTACTCCAAAGTAAGCCCATACTGCTGTGGCAGTCACAGCTAATAAACCTAATAAATTTTTTAAGGGTAATCCTATTTCAGTTTGTTCTGATAAACTTGGCATTATCTACAAACACATTCACCATTACAAAATTCACACATAATATCCTCCTATCCTAAACTAGCCATTATATCCGACATGCGTTGTGCTCTATTTGGAGTCTGTTTAGCCCACCTCGAATCGAGCATTTCAGCCGCTGCCGTCTTGTAATTTGGTGGTGTTTCATCTTTTAAAGCTGCCCACATGTTGCGAAACTTACTGACACCTGTTTTTCCTAGCTGAAAAACCATCTCTACCAATAATTCCTTACAGTGATCATGGACTGTATGTTCACCTAATAATTCTTCTGCGCCTGATATAGCGTTCTCTAAATCTTTTTCTAATATTTCCATTAAAAATGACTCTTCATATTCTTTGTCATCTTCCCAAAAATCTTCAACGCAGAGGTGTCCTACCCCCACAGTTCTTTTACCTAAAGTGTCTAAATACACCTTATTGCGGTAGCCTTCATTATGACGTACAGACGCTAAAAGTCTTTCCATATCCATTTCTAATACTCCTTATAATTCTTAATTAAAAATTCTTCCATCCAAGCCATTTTATTATCTATAGCTTGAATTTGTGTTTTAATGACAGCGATGTCTTGTTGCATTTTTGCAACACTATTGGCTTTTTGCTCCACAGCATTTAAGCGTTCACTCCACATACCCCAAGTGATACCAAAGCTAAGAACAATACCTGCTAACCAAATAGCGTCTTTTGTATTAAATTTATACATTATACTCCCATTGTCCTTTATCAGAAGGATCATTGAACATTAAACTGTCGGCCTGCATCATATCATTCATGCCACCTTGTTTCAAACCTATAATACCACCAGTGTTTACATTTGCTACCTCTGGAAGACCTTTTCTTTGTCTCTCCAAGAACTCTTGTTCCCTTTTATAATACGGATCCTTCTTCATTTTTAGGTCTCTCATTCTCATTTCATTTTGATATAGTTCCATGAGAAATTCATCAAAAGTTGGATTTTGTTGTGTATCAGCAACTAAAATATCATCAGTTACACCTTGTTCTTGAATAGGTATACCCCTAAAAAGTGGATTTATTTTATCAAATTCTTCAGGTTGTCCTTCTTGCATTATGTAAGGAGCTGGTTGAGGTTCAATTATCGGACCTTCCATACTCATTTCTTGTGCGCTTGGGTACTTTTTTTTAAATTCATTTGCAGCTATTCGTTCAGCTTCAGCAAACACAATCTCTTTAAAAGGATCTGTTAGTTGTTCATAGGTTGTATATTGTGGTATAATACCCGCAGATATAAAGTTATCTATAGCTTTATCAATAAATTCAGGAGCTGATCCAGTAGTTATATCACTTCTACGAAGAGGTTCTGTAATCAATTTATTAAGAAGTGTGTCACCTATTCTTTTAAATGGTCCTAGATCTTCTCGTAACACAGGGCCTATGTCAGGATTGTCAGCCATAAATAAATCTTTAGCAGGTTGATCTTTAATAGCCATCATAATACCCTCTTGAGATTTATCGGATAAATCAGATATTTTTTTATCAATATCTGATAGGATCATTTCTACTCCTTCTTTTTCACTATCTGTAGGAGTATCTAAATTTTGTATTTCTTCTCTTGCTGTAAGTAAACTTTCTAGTGATGTTTTACGACCTTGCGGTAAAACTCCACCTGGTGCATTAGCTATAGGATCTTCATCAGTGCCACCTTGCTGTAATTGTATAATACCACCGTCTTTAGCAGTTACGTATTGTAGATACTCATCGTAGGTTCCTGATCTGTATCTACCAAGGTTAGGATCAAAGAATGTAAAGTAGTTTTGTTGAGCTGGTGTGTAAGTAGAACCTGATCCGGAGTCCGTGTTGCCATCATCGTCTTCATCGTCTCCTTCACCGCCTTGGCTACCTGATATCGGATCAGGGTCACTTCTGTTAGCCATCATGTTTTTGTTAGCCTCAGCTCTAAACTCATCTAATTCATATCTTTGCATTAGTGGTGTAGCCATCATTTGGTTATACAAATTACGATCATTAGCTACAGCCGCAGCAAAGTTGTTAAGCTCATCTCCTTCAAGACCTTGTTCTCTAGCAAAATATGAAGCTCTCATAGCAGGACCACTACCAAAAATTCCATCCATTACATTTTTAAGTGGATTATACTTAACAAATAAGTTTTGACCTTTTTCAAAAATATTTTGAGGGTCTTCATAAGGAAGAAAACTGTCACTTCTTTTCATTCCAGGTTCATATATTTCACCTGCTCTTTGTTGTAAAAATTCTGCACCTGGTCCTGATGTTGTAAGAATACCTTTTCCACGCAGATCTCCTACAAGGTCTTCTAAAACATTGGTACCTGTTTTCACATTTGTTCCTAGTCCTTGACTTATACCAACCCTTAGTTTAACAATATCGCTAGCATCAAGATTATATTTATCCATGAAGGCTTTGGTCTTTGTACCACCTGTAAATAATCCTGATTTATATGCGTCTTTTAGATCATTAATAAAATCAGTAGTTTGTCTACCTCCGCCCGTTCCCGAGCCTACATTAACAGTGGCTTTATCTGTTGCTTTTTCTTCTTTTGTAATGTCATCCTGCATGCCATATGCTTTTTTTTCATTACTTGCTTTATTTGAGTCTGATTTATTATCTTTAGGTGATGATTTTTTAGGTACGTTTTTATTTAAACCAACACTTTTTCTAAAATCTTTTAAACTTTTACCTCCGAAAAAACTCTTAAACTTTTTTTGATCTGCTCTACCCATTATGGTCTCCTCCTTCCTGCAAAGTACATGATGCCTTGTTTATTAATACTACCACCCTTTTTAGCAGTTGCAATGGCCTGATATAAATCACCACTAGCCAGAGCTGCACGTTTAGCGGGAGAAAAATTACCTCCTCCAAGAGGTCTAAAAGGACTAGATACATTACCTGCTACGAACTTATTCTTTGGTTTGGTTACTAATTCATTAGACATATTACTAGACATTTTTTGATTATCTACTGGTGCTGGTGCTGGCGCAGGAGCTGGATCTGTTGTTTGATCGTCTATTGAAGGTCCTGGTGCTTCAGGTTGAGAAGATCTAGTAAATTCATTAGTAAAGATATATTGAAGAACTGCTTCAGGATCCTCAAGGTCAAGTCCTTCTGGAATCGTATCAGGATCATCATATATTAATCTTGCTAGTTTAACATAATTAGCTCTTCTAATTTTCATATCTATGGTGTCATCTATAGTTGTAACCATATATTTAAGTGTTTCTGGATTTGATAAAATTTTTGCTTGATGTTTTGCTAACAACGCAATACCAACTCCAGTTAAAGGACTCATTCCTCCTGCAGTTGCTACGAACGCACCCGTAATACCGGATATACCAGCAAGACCTGCTCTTCTAGCTACGAACTGTGATGTCTCTGCAATTTTGTTAGCATAGCCTATCTCTGCTATTTTTAACAAATTCATCATATCTTTAACTGCAGCTTTACCACCTTCTATACCTAATTTTTTTCCATTTGCACCCATAGTATTAGCATACAATTCAATCATGAATTGTTGACCTTGATCTGAATCTAATTTTAAAGCTTGTCTAAATCTTGCAGGATCAAAAACATTAACAGTTATAATATCTTTTTGATTAAAACTAATACCAAACTCACCACCACCTGTTAGATTAACTCTCTGTGTAAGGTCAGTTTTACCTGGTTCGTAAGCACCTGTTTTTCGATTGTAAGCGATAGGTTGACTTGATCTTTCCCATATGTCTCCTAGAAATGCTCTTGCTGTAACATTATAAACATCTTTACCTGGGTTTGCTTTGTTTCTTGTTATAATATCAGATAAGTCTTTTAAAGCCATCGCACTAGGATTTCTAAAGAAAGCATCAAAAACTGTATTAGCTAATTGATCAGGATAGATGTAACCCTCCATAGGAAGACTACCTTGTAAGAACATATTTTGATCGACTTGTTGAAACATTTTTGCGACTGGTGTTTTATAAGTGTTAGCACCAAAACCAAATATTTCATTTGCTCTTATTAGTGATTTTTTTACTCCAGCCATTTGCTCCATAATAACTTGATCTGCTTCACCATTTTGTCCAGTGATTACTCTCCACTCATTAACATCATTAAAACCTTGCTCCATAGCTTTTTTAAAATACCTAGCTTGAGTAGCCATATCGTCTACTTGTTTAACACCAAATTTTGATGAATACTCTCCCCATGCTTGATTAAATTGTTTTTGTAAAGCTCTAAATTGAGTAGCATTAAGGTAATCAGGCAAGTTACCCATTGATAAAAGTAAATTTTCGAATCTAGATAAATCTTCAAACCCACCTAACTGACCTGGTTGACCAGGAATATAATTTGTTCCTGGTTCTAATTGAATTCTACCTCTACCTATATCTTCTATGTAATTATTAGCTAATGCTTTTACTCTAAAAGTAGGAATGTACCCTTGTTGTACGGTTCCACCATACTGATTAGTTCCTAATGGTATAGCGTCATCAAGAGCTTTTGCTTTAACCGCAAAATCATCGTACATGAAAGCAGTTAGACCTGCAAACTTGTCAAATTTCTTTTGTGCTGCATCAGTCAACAAAGCGCCTGCATCCATAACAGTGGCCATTGGTGCGAGTTCATTTAAACTCTCCATAACTCTTTTATCACTGTACCATAAAATATTTGCTCTGTTAGCACGTAGATCTGTACCAATCAAAGGGAACACACCAACTACTTTACCAAACCATTTTGCCCAAGATCTTTCTGTAACATTTGCAATACCAAAAGGTATCTTTTGCTGAATAGCTAGTTGTGCAAGATATTCTGCGTTTGTTCCTTTTTGTACACCATAAGTCCAACGTGCAAGACCTTTCATCATTTTAAATACTGGATCTAATGCTGCGGCACCACCACTAAATATCATAGCGTTTCTACCATGAATTAAATTTTCTACCCTAGGGTCAGTAGACAACTCAGGATCAGGTAATCCCTCTAGTTCTCTAATATGCGCATTGTAACCATCATAAGCTGTGGCCGCAGTGTATGCACCAAAGCCAGCAGTTGTGGCTACTGTTCCAGCAGAAACTGGATTGTTTTTAGGGTCTATTAATCCTTTGAGTAATTTATTTCTGTCTAAAAAATACAAAGGCAGTAAACTTAAAAAGTCTCCACCGACACTAACATTTTGTTTATTTACTTCTGGATAAAGTCTCATGGTAGTATTTTGTATGCCCATAAAACTATCACCAAAATAATTTAATGCTTCATCTACACCTAAACTAAAATCTTCTCTACCTTTACCACCTACCAGTGTAAATTTAGGTAAAAAGGTTGCCCAGTTTCTTTTATCTGCCTCTAGTTTTTCTCTCCAAATTCTATTTTTTTCACGTAAAGGGTCTTCTACATATGCCGCAAACTGCTCCTGTTCTTTTTGTGCTAGTTTTGATGCTCTTATCTCTGCTAATTGATCTTCACTATAAGTTTCCACAGGTTGCACTGACAAATTATTTTGTTTTCTAATATTATTAAGTAAATCAAGAAATAATTTTTTATCTGCTTCAAATTTTGGTGTTCCTACTTGTTCTATATTTAAAAAATTATTCACATCAGGAACCTGTATTTTAATATCATTTTCACCAAAAATACTTACTAGTACATCTTCTGGTATTTCAAAAGTTTTTTGAATATCTGATGTTGGAAACGCTTCTTTATAACTAAATACGCCTGGTTCAGCCATTATTTCTTCTCCATCATTTCTGGTTTACCTGTAACTAAAGATATCACATTCTTACCTATTTTTTTTATTTCAGGTGGTATAACACTTGAAACTGCCTTTAGATCTCTCATTGTAATATCAGCTTGATTTTGTAAAAATGTTTTGTCTACTTTTTTAGTCCAACCAAATTTACTTAATTCGTAACCGTCAGTGCTAATAGGAAACATTTCTTGATAAGGATCTACCCACACAAAATCAACTCCTTCTACTTCATCACCTGAACCAGGTGCACTAGGCACATTGTTTATATATTTTTTATATGGAAGATGATCTTTTAAATTCTTAGGATCTGGATGTTGTAATACTGAATTACCCTTTTCGTCAATCACTACTTTAGGCATATTATTTACCAACATATCTCTTCTAATTTGTTCTCTTTCATCCATATCATTTGGTATATCACCTGTTACATCTAAAACTTCTTTTGCAAACTCATACATCATTGATGCTAATCCAACGTAACCACCAACTTTACTAATTTTACCAAACTTCGACAGTTTGCTAAAAGGTTTTTTACCACCAAACTTATCGTAGTATTCACTAGGGTGGTGTTTCTTTAACCACTGTTTATACTCTTCTTTTATAGGAGCAGTATATTTTGAATTGTATTCAAATTTAGAAGTGTTTTGAAAATATTTATCAACCATTATTTTATCTCCCCCGGAAATGTAATATCTGTATAGGTGTTTGTATCAGGATCAAACGCAACTTTAGGTACATTAGAAGGATTTATCTCACCAGAAGTTACATAATCATCTGGAAATTCCCCTTTGTTCATTTTATATAATACTTTCATATCATTATTAGCGAGTCTGAGTTCTTCTCTCACAGTGGTTAACGCAGATATAACTGTTTTTGAGTCAATTAAACCTGTTACTTTTAAACTTTCATAGGCTCTTGCAATGTCGTCTAAGTTCAAACGACCAGATGATTTTCTAGCCCTCGCTACAGCGTAAGCAATAGCATTAATACGAACTCTGTTTTCAGCAAGTTCAGGTTTAAATTCACCCCAGAATTGTTGAGACTCCTGACTGTTAGGATCAAATAAAGCGTTGACATCAACAAATTTACCTGATCCTTCGGCAGTTTCAATTTTACCATTAGAAAAACTATTTTGAACATCTTTGAGTGTTTCTTGATATAAAGATATTTGATCATCAGCCGCAATCAAATCAGCTATCATACCAAAACCTCTTTGTTTAATATCTTGAATTAAACCAGGAAAACCAGCTAATGAAGAGTCTTTAACTAAGTTTGCAATAACTTGATCAATACTGTTAATATTTCTATCGTAAAGCTGAATGGTTGCAAACATTTCTGTTAATGCTTTTCTTGGTAAAACATCTTCTGCGGTCATGGCTACTTTTTGATTGACTGTTAAATCTGCCAAACCTGTACCTATTGTAGTCCATACAGGCGAACCGTTAGCTTGTAAAATCATATCACCATTACTGTCTAATGAAGGTATAAGATAAGTGCCATCTTTCATTTCTTTCATTTGCCAATTACCATATTCACCTGTTGCTGGATGTGTAAAGCTACCCATAACAAAGTCTTTAAATAAATTAACAGGCTCTTGTTTGGGGACATATCTATCTGTATCTAAAGGCATGTTTTTGGGATGATATACCAATTTATTGTTATTTTTTGTGTCCATGACTTCGATATAATCAACACTATCTGCTGGGACGTGCACAGAAGGATTTAGTTTTTCACTTTCTACAAACTCTACGTTTCCTGTATTAAGATTAATAACTTTTTTCCATTCGCTAGCTCTAAAATCTTTTTTGTCTCCGTATCTAGTAGGTTCTGCTGCGTTTGCCACTGCAAACTCTTCATATGTTGTGAAAAACTTATTCTCACCCACAATTTTGTCGTATGCAATAAAAGGCTCTGTGTAGTCTTTTGCTACACTATATTTTCTTTGATCTTCAGGCAGTTCTAAATCTTTTAAATAAGCCTCCAATGTAATTTCAGTATTAAGATTAGTAGCTCTGTCGGTTACTAATTTAAAAGTAGTGCTTAAATCTAAATCGTTTTTGTTTTTTTGTTTTGCTAATTCTTGAAAAAATCCTAAATTTGAAAACATAGCCTGACTCATGATATTAGCACGAGCAACTTTATCTTCTTCTGCTTTAGTTAGTGCATATGTTTTTCTTTGTGCTTCTACTGCTTTTTCTGCGGTTCTAACTTCTTGTTCTTCTTTTCTTGTTACTCTTCTTGCAGCTGAAAACTCAGGTAATGTTTGTTGTACGGCTTGACCCAAAACATCTAAAGCTTTACCTCTACCTGTTAATAGTCTAGCACCAAAATTTATTAAAGATGACGCTACATCTGCTTCTTTTTGTGCTTCAATAGATGCTTTTTCTGCTCCATAATCTGTTGTATATAATAATTTTGCTTCTTCTGCATATTCTTCTGCTGTTTTTTCAGGAAAAAGTTCCTGTGCAAACTGATTTGCTATAGGTTGAAACTCATTTAAACCCGCTACTATACCTTGCATTTGATTAGATGTTGTTACAGGAGCAGGATCTTCTTGCATATATTTATTTGTTTGATAAATGCTAGTATCAACTGCATTCATACCACCTGCCAAAGTAGGTATTAGGGGAAGTCCTGTGTTATGATCTATATTAGGGTTGCCACCATGTGCAAGCTTGGCGACTTTCTTGAACATTTTTCTATCAAGTACGCTCATGCTTTATCCTGCAATATTACCTACGTTTAGTCCTTTGTATGCTCCAAGGCCCATGATCCCTAGTCCTGCAATCTGCATTAATGGACTAGTACCTGGTTGTTGTTGTACTGCCATTTGTGAAGCTGGTGTACCTGTTAAAATACCAGAAGCAAATGACAATCGTTGGAAAGGCTCTTGTGCCGCTAATTGTTGTGTCGCTCTTTGTGCATCTAACATATTTTGTCTTTGTTGCTGTTGTAAAGCACCTGCTTGTTGTAATTGTCCAATATCTTGTGCCATCAATCCTTGTTGTAATTGTCCTAATCCAGCTTGTTGGCCACCAAGAGCCGCTAATTGTTGACCAACATTGAACTGTCTGCCTTGTTGTGCTTCAAAGGATTGTTGTGCTGTTTGTTGTGCTTGTTGGAAATTTCTTGATAAGTCTTCAAAGATACGTCTTGATTTAATGTCTTGTAAATTTCTGGCCATTTCAGCATTTTGTATGCCAGAACGTTCTGTGCCAAAGGCTCCAGCACCGACAGCTTGTGCGTCTACACCTTGTTGTTGTAATTTTGCTTGTCTATCTAATTCTGCTAAAGCGTTTTGTGTAACGGCTTGTTGATAAGGGTCCATGTAAGATTGTATACCCTCTGCCGTTGGAGCAAACATTCTTGCAGCTCCTCTGGTTGCTGATATACCCTCACCAATAGTTTGACCTGCTTGATCTAAGAAAGGTTGGTATTGACCAATACCTTGTTGTGCCATACCTACGGCTTGTTGTTGTGGTGATGTTAATCCTGCTACTTGGAAACCTGCAATAGGTTGTGGTATACCTGCTCTACCTAATTTCCTTGCTTGGAAGTCTGCTTCGCTCTCGCCTGCTTGTTTAACAGCATTAGGATCTCCAAATGTTGATGTTAATAACTGTTTGCCTCTTTCCTCAATATAAGGCGCCAGTCTATTATACGTGATTATTTCTTCAGCCATTATGCTATTCCTACCCCTCTAGATGAATCTGGATCCAACCTATTCATTAAATTGTACATGGCCCGTGGTCCACCAGCATTTTTTACTGCTTTCGCAGTCATTACAAACTCTCCATCGCTCAGCATTGCAGGAACTAAATCATCTTTAGGTCCACCAGGCCCTGAGATCTGACCTTGTCTTCTTGGAAACTCTCCACCCATGGCATATTTATCCATATACTCTAAGTCCATTATACCACCATCGGCGGCAAAAGACATTTGATAATTACTAGGCATTTGATTACCATACTGACCATAGTATGTATTTTTTGGATAAATGTTGTAAAAATCTT
>TARA_R100000655_G_scaffold62365_2_pt1 | contig 27851 bp, 25 predicted proteins | sample TARA_R100000655 | Tara Oceans TARA_R100000655 (sample SAMEA2622497) | marine metagenome | biome: marine biome (ENVO:00000447); feature: deep chlorophyll maximum layer (ENVO:xxxxxxxx); material: "saline water (ENVO:00002010), including plankton (ENVO:xxxxxxxx)" | depth 90 m
TGTTACCGATCAGTTCACTTTCACCCTGTCCAAGATCGTTGATCAGGAAGAAGACAACACTTACGACGACGATCTGGTCATGAGCGTTTCTTACGAGTTCGCGCTTTAAGCACCAAGAAAACGGGCGGCTCACGCCGCCCACTGTTTAACGCCGCGGGGCTCTCCCTGGTCCTCGCAAACACGCAAGCAACCCCGCGGCGTCTTTTTACTTTCTACGTAACATCCCCAACGCTCCAGGCAACACACCGACCCTGTCGTTATCTCCCCGCAGAAAAGTACACTACCAACGCATCATGATCAGACACTGGCGCTGCCCCCTGGCTGCCATAGAGGCTGTGATAGCGACCTGCATTGCCACGGCTTGCCGCCATTCTCCTGACAGACGTTTTCAAATCCGGTGACACCCAGATATGGTCCAGAGCCTGCGGTCGGCAACGGTGTCGAAAACTGTAACGTTCCCGCTTCGGCAACCGTTGCCACAGATTGAACAGACCCGATTGCGCAAAACGCGCATAGCTGGCAGAGAGGCGCCCGGCATCCCAGGTGCTGTTGAAGTCGCCGGCCACCACCAACGGCACGTCCTGCTCGGCGGCCCAGTTGGCCAGCAGTGCCGCCTGGCTCTGTCGTTTCTCATGGACCCGGGGTTTCTGCAGCCCCCGCGCACTGCGCAGGTGCACCACCACCAACTGTAATTGCCGGGGTGCTTGCACCGTCACGCGCAGGGGCGGACGGGAAAACAGTGAGTGGCCGTGAAAACCCTGCTCCGCGAACAACCTGTCCACCGAGGCAATCTGCACCGGCTCCCGATAAAGCAGCCCCACATCCATGCCGGAAGGATCATTGCCCTCTTTCAGTACCACGCGGTAACGCCAGCCCTGCCGGGCAAGACCTGCCGCCAGGGCGTCGAGCAGCTCGCGGTTTTCCACTTCCTGTACTGCCAGCATGTGGGGCACCTGCAAAGGGCCGGCAATGAAATCTACCAGCGCCTGTATTCGCCTATCCAGTACAGCCGAAGAAAGCGGCTTATCCAGGTGGCTGTCTTTGCGGGTATCGCGAAGCCGCCACAGATTCAGGGTTGCCAGAGTCCACTCATTCTCTGCAGGGGCAGGCACACCACGGGCGGGAGCAAGACCTCGGCAATCCGCCGACAGGCTCAAAGGAACAAGAAGCAGGTAGACGATCAGTAAATAGCGCATTGACGCAGTTTATGAGGTGCCGGCAAAGCACAGCAGAGGCGAAGTCTCAAACATGGGTAGGAAAGAGGACCGACAGCTGCAGGAGATTTCTGCCATTTTGGCACTGGCTTGCCCCGGAATTTCTTCCGGATAACAGGGGCCCGACTGTGAACCCCTGACCGCCGCCAATAGCGTAGGGTGTCACTGAGCCTAGGGCGAACTGCACCGATTCGGCGTTTGATGGTGCAGTTCGCCCTAGGCTCAGTGGCACCCTACGTTTTGCAACACTGCCGGGGGCGGATACGACCATAAAAAAGCCCGCCGAAAAGGCGGGCAAGGGGTATGTGAACAACAACAGAAAACGTCAGGGTCGATAGACCACTTTCAGGTCCGGGGTCACCAGTGATGCATCCAGATAACCGACAAAGTTACGGTTGCTGCCCACCAGCATAACCATCTCCTGTTCACTGGAGACTTCCCGGGGCGGCATGCCCCGGCCGGTAAAGATCATCCTCGCCCAATAACTTTTCATCTGCTCGGCGCTCTTGCCGAGCACCTGCTGGTAAAAACCATCTCGAGCACGGCCCCGTGACGGCAAGTCCAGCGGTTTCACCGAGACACCGGATACCCGGCGGGTCTGGCCATTGAAGATCTGTCGCACTTCATCCTGAGTCAGTGCATCGAGACCGCTGTTGGCGGACACCACCACCACCGGTTCTGCCTGGGCCGCTGCCGCCAGCATCAGGAGAAATGAAAATAGTATTTTTTTCATGGTCATTCCCCCTTAAAAAACCAGATCCGCACTGAGGCGAATCACCGTGGCATGATCGTCTTCAAGCTGGCCACCGTCGGTGAAGAAGAACCCCGACGTAGTAACATCACTATCGGAAAAATCGTAGTAATAACTCACCTCCCCTTTCAGGGCGATGGAATCAGTGAGGGAATAGCGCAGCCCACCGGTCCAGCTCTTCTGTTGTTCCGCCAGGCCATTATTCAGGGCAGCCGGAAGGCTGCTATCCAGATCACGAGGCGTCACTTCTGCCCAGGTGACCATGGGCATCCACTTGCCCAGGTATTTGCCCACTGTGACGTAGCCACTCTCGCTGCTCGGGTACCAGTTACCAAAATCCAGCCGCGCCTTTTCCACGGAGAAAAACCAGCTACCGTCATCGTATTGCAGACCGACACCCGCAAAATAGGTATAAACATCATCAAAGGAGAGACCCAGGACGGCAGGCGGAAAACCAAGGGCACCTTGCAAGTCCTGCTGGCTGACGGAAACGTCAGCAGCGGTGTAGGCGGCTCTCGCCGTCCAGTTACGCCAGTAGCTGGTAAAGTTCACACCGCTCAGGTCATCGGCCTGGAACTGGGCATTGGCCACACGCTCACCGCCATCCACGGTACTGGAACCCCAGAACCCGGAAAGACGATGTGACACGGGCCCGCTGGTGAAACGCCAGGAGGCTTCTACCGCCTCCATGGTTTTCACCGGTGCCAGTTGATACACCTCCGCCGGCAAGCTGGCCCACGGGTAGGCATAGCCCACATCGATGTATTGGGAATGCATGTAGAACGGCGCCACGATACGCCCCGCTTTCATGCTCACAGAATCGCTGACCTGATAATCCAGATAGGCCCACTGCAATTCCGCATTGAATTCGTCATCGCCGGACGCAAACAGCTGCACTACAGCTTCCGCCCGTTCGCTGAGTTCGGCATTAAACTGCACGCCAGCGCGAGTCAGGGAATCATGGCTCCATTTATCACTGGCGCCATCGATGTAGCTGGCAGAACCAGAGGTGGTGTCCACCTCGGCCCGGGACATACCCGCGGAGAGAAAACCGTTGATACGGATCCGGTCAGCAGCATCGCTGAGGGTATTATCAAACTGCTGCTTTTCGAGCTGTTCCAGGCGCTGCTCATAGTCCTGCAGCCTCTGCTGGACATCACTTTCCGAAGTCTGGGCCCAGGCCGGGCTCGCACTCAGGGACGCACCCAGCATCACGGATAATGCCTTTCTCATAGATCCCCCACGCTTTTATAGCCGTTTTAACCATACAACGACTACGAATAAAGCATGGCATTATCCGCAAAAAGAAACCGGGTTCAACCGTCAGATTGGGACGCCCGTTTTACCGGGAACGCCGCGCAGGCGTCCTGCCCGCCATTCAGATGAAAGCAGATCTCCACCTTGTCACCGGGAGCCGGGACCTGTGTGAGCTTCATCAGCATCAAATGCCTGTCCCCCGGTGCCAGCACCACACTGTCTCCGGCAGGGATTTCCAGGTGATGCAGGTGCACCATCCTGCGGCTGCCGTCCGCGGCGGTTTCCACATCATGCAGCATGGTGTGGCCGGCAACAGGAGTACTGACACCGGTGATGATCACGGTATCCTCGCCAGTATTGTTCAACGTCACATAGCCCGCCATGGTCGGCGACACCGGCGGTACCGCGCGTAACCAGGGATCGGAAAACGTCAGCTCCGCATGGGCGGGCACGGCAAGGGCCAACACCGCGCCTGCCAACAGAGTTTTAAAGCAGGCTCTTGGCATCAGTTACCACCTCGTCAATGGTGAAATCCGCCGGGTAGAGTTTGCGCACCCGACCCTGGTCGTCCAGTAGATAAATATAGTCACTGTGAGTGAACAGGTAATCCTGCTCCTCCTGATCCTTGATAAACACCACCCCGTATTGCGTTGCCACCTCGCGGATTTCCGCCAGGCTGCCGGTCAGGCCGATGATGTCCGCCTTGAACCAGGGCAGATACTCATTCAGGTGCTCGGCTGTATCCCGCTCCGGGTCGAAGGTAATAAACACAGGCTGTACCTGGTCCGCTTCACCGGCCTCTTGCAACTGCCGATAAACCTGGGCCACCCGGGCCAGCACCGCCGGGCAGATGTCCGGACAATGGGTGTAACCGAAGAACAGGATGGATACCTTGCCCTTGAGCTGTGCCTGGCTGAAAGGCTCGCCGTTGTGGTCAGTTAGTGTAAACTCACCACCCAGCCTTGTATTGACTGGTAAGTCGCTTTCCTGCTTGCCACAGCCGGCAACCAGAAGGGCCAGAAGCAATGGCAGGATGTACGGCAGTTTTCGCATGATCTCTCCGGTTGGTATAATCCGCGCCCATTTAAGCGGACTCTAATTGCAGCCGCGCCCATTTTCCCTCTATTCAACGGTTAGGCAACCCATGGCACGCAAGCTTTTCATTCAGACCCACGGCTGCCAGATGAACGAGTACGATTCCACTCGTATGGTGGACCTGCTCGAATCCAGCCACGGCCTGGAGCCCACCGACAATCCGGAAGAAGCGGACGTATTGCTGCTCAACACCTGCTCGATCCGGGAAAAAGCCCAGGAAAAGGTCTTCCACCAGCTGGGCCGCTGGAAAAAGCTCAAGGACGCCAACCCGGACATGGTAATCGCGGTAGGCGGCTGCGTGGCCAGCCAGGAAGGCGATGCCATCCGTGACCGGGCCCCCTACGTGGACGTGGTGTTCGGCCCGCAGACCCTGCACCGCCTGCCCGGCCTGATTACCCAGGCCGCCACCACCCGCAAACTGGCCATCGATGTGACCTTTCCGGAAGTGGAAAAGTTCGACAACCTGCCGGAACCCAGCGTGGACGGCCCCAGTGCCTTCGTGTCCATTATGGAAGGCTGCTCCAAGTACTGCACCTTCTGTGTGGTGCCCTACACCCGCGGTGAGGAAGTCAGTCGCCCGGTGCAGCCAGTGCTGAAGGAAGTGGAACACCTGGCTGAGATGGGCGTGCGCGAGGTGAACCTGCTGGGCCAGAACGTGAATGCCTACCGGGGTGTGGGCGCCGACGGCGACACCCTGGACCTGGCCGACCTGATCCGGCTGATCCGCGACATCGACGGTATCGATCGCATCCGTTACACCACCAGCCACCCGGTGGAGTTTTCCGACGCCCTGATTCAGGTCTATGAGGATGTACCGGAACTGGTCAGCCACCTGCACCTGCCGGTGCAATCCGGCTCGGACCGTATTCTTGCCATGATGAAGCGCAACCACATGGTGCTGGAATACAAGAGCAAGTTGCGCAAGCTCAAGCGCATCCGCCCGGACATTTCCTTCAGCTCCGATTTCATCATCGGCTTTCCCGGGGAAACCGATCGGGACTTCGAAGATACCATGAATCTGATCCACGACATCGGCTTCGACATGTCCTTCAGCTTCATCTATAGCGCCCGCCCCGGCACCCCGGCGGCGGACCTGCCCGATGATGTGCCCATGGAGGTGAAGAAACAGCGCCTGGCGATTCTGCAGCAGCGCATCACCCAGAACGTGCAGGACATTTCCCGCAAGATGGTGGGCAGCACCCAAAGAATTCTGGTGGATGGTTTCTCCAAGAAAGACCCGGGCCAGCTCAAGGGCCGCACGGAGAACAACCGGGTGGTTAACTTCCGCAGCGATGATACCGACCTGATCGGCAAATTCGTGGACATCACCATCGACCAGGCCTACAGCAACTCTCTGCTCGGCAGCGACCCGCGCAACCCGGGCTGACCCCAGGTTGCAACGTTGCCTGCTGCGCGGCCTAAATCGCCACCGCCCGGCCAATGAACAGGACCGGCCCGGTGGGTCGGTCAGCCGGGGAGCCACCCGGCGGCTCCAGCGTCAGTTCAAACAGCTGGCCACTCTCCACACCGCCCACGCGGCTGGCCGGTAACACCAACGACTCACCCGGCTGCACCAGCCCAAGGGAACGGGGGCCCAGTGCCGGGTCCGACAGGGTCCAGAACTGGACACTGCGATCCGCCGGATACTCACTCTCTGACAGCGGCGTCAGCTGCAAGTCTCCCTGCGCAGACACGGTCACTCTCCAGCCCGGGCTGGCGGCCTCACCCGGTGCCTGCAGCACCACGGTGTAAACCGGCGCCGGCACCCGCAGTGGCCCCAGCAGCAACACCACCGCCACCAACAAGGCAACACTGACGGTTCTCCAGAGCGTCAGGCTCTGCCACAACCATTGCCAGTCGAATCGACCACGGGAGTCCTCCGAGGCGGTTCGCCGGGAAATCTCTCGCCATAGTCGCGGCGGCAGCGGTACCGGTTCCAGCAACTCCGCCGCCCCCAACCAATGCTCCCGCCAATGGTTGGCCAGGCTCGCAGCGTCGTCGTCCTGTTCCAACCACTGCTCGATCTCTGCCGACTGCTCACGGGAATGCAGGCCGAGGACATACTCGGCAACCAACAGACGCTGTGCTTCAGGCTGTTCCGGAATCATAGTCGCAGACACTCCTGCAGCCCTTTCAACCCGGATCGAACCCGGCTCTTGATGGTGCCCAGGGGAATGGCCAGGGTTTCGGCAATCTGCTCGTAGGTAAACCCCTGGTAGAACGCCATAAGAATGGGGCGACGACGATCCATCTGCATTCCTTGCAGGCAATTGATGATCGCACGTCGTTGATCGTCCTCCACCGAGCATTGCTCTGGGGAGGGGCCCGAATCAGGCCATTGGTCCCCTGGCAGGGGCTCGAACGCATCACGTCGGGAACGGTGGTGTTGATTGATCAAGCGATATCGCAATAATCCAAACAGCCAGGTCCGCGCGCAGCCTCGCTGGCTCTGAAAGCGCCTGGCATTTTCCCAGACCTGGATGAAAGTATCCTGCAAGGCATCCTCAGCCAGTGATGACTCACCGGTAAATCGGCGCGCCAACGCCAACATGCGCGGAGCTTCGTTGAGGTAAAGCTGATGAAAAGCCTGCCGGTCGCCACTGGCACATGCCCGTAACAGGACATTGCCTTCTTCCAGCTCAGCGCGTGAATCGTCCATGAACCTGCGTATCCAGTAAGAAGCAGAATGAAGATGATTCACCAGAGTACGAGAAGAATGTGTCAACAAGAGGAAAACCGGGCCGCCGAAGCGGCCCGATACAGGGAGCGGGAAAAGTGCTCCCCCGTGCTTACTCCGGAGCGCGGCCAAGATAATCCGCAATCAGCGACACCGATTCCGGCGACGACTGTATCCAGGTCTGCGAAGGCGTTTCGTCACCACCGGCAGAATCGAGGATATTGTCAAAGCGCAGCACCATGCCCTGGGATTTCTCCGCCACATAGAGGTGCTCGCCATCAAAGGCAATATCCACCGGATTACCGAGCTGGGTGTTGCCCACCGTACTGTTGTCGCCGTTATCGATATTCACGGTGACATCGGTGATGCCATCAGCGGTTGAGCCGTTGTCCAGCACATACAGCTTGCCGTCGGTAGGATTCGCACCGCTGCCCACATCCGACAGGATCAGCTGGTCGGTTTCCGCCACATAGACAATGCCGTGCAGATTGGTCGGAGCGGCAAACGCTACACCCGCCTCGGCAGGGGTAATCACCCGGTCGGGGCCGGCACTGCCACGCGCCGTGCTGTAGCTGTCAAAGACCGCTACCGTGCCATCGGTGAGGGCCACGAAGAGCTGATCGGAATCCGGGTCGTAATCCAGATCCCAGGGCGCCACGGACAGGCTGGTCGTGAACAAAGGAGCGGCATCGCCACCGGCCTGGGCGCCGAACACCCGCACTGACGAGTTACCGTTATCGGTGACCAGCACCCAGCCCAGCGAGTCCGCCACATCAAAGCCTTTCGGTGCCATCAGCCCGGTGCTCGCGCCTTCAATCACCCGGTCACGGCTCACAGAGAACATCTCGCCATCGCGATCCGTCGCCAGGCGGTTGATCACAGCCAGGCCGGAGTCGTAGGTAATGTAGGCATCGCCCAACTGGTTGAATGCCAGGCTTTCGCGATCCTGGTTGGTGGAAAAGCCGCGCTGCATGGCGCCCAGATCCAGGTCCAGTACCACCACATCCGGGTCGCCCGGGGCTGCCGGCGGATTACTGGTTACCGCCACGCCGGTGAAGCTGGTGCCAGTGGTATCGAGATCGGAAAGGTCCGGTTGCAGCTCGGGCTCAAGAATAATGGCCAGGGATTCCGGTTTGATACTATCGACGACCTTGTTCGGCGCAATGTCCCCGGAACCGCCGGAAAACACGTTGCGGTACACCAGAATGGCATCGTTGGATTTTTCCGCGATGTAAACCGTGTTGCCGTCCAGCACCAGGTCCACCGGGTTGCCCAGCTTGGTCGCCGGGCCGGCCAGGGTCCGTACAGGCGTCACCGTGCCATTGGCCGTGGAAGCATTGCTGAGCACATACAGCTGGCCATCATCCGCCACGGCAGCGTCACCCACATCACTGACTACCAGGGTGTCAGAGTTAGCCCGATAGGCGATGCCATGCATATTGGAGACGGTGCCTGCCGTATCCGGGGTAATCACCCGGGCGGGGGTCGACATGAAACCACCCGCAACATAGTCATCTACCACAATCACGGTGCCATTGGTCATGGCCAGGAACAAACGATCCGCCGCTTCGTCGTAGGCCAGATCCCAGGTATTTCCCGACAGGGCGGTACTGGCAAGGGGCGTCGCATTTGCCCCCGCTGCAGTGCCGTACACTTCCACACTGTTGCCGCCGATGTTCGCTGCCATTACCAGCCCGGCTTCATGGGCGATGGCAATCCCTTTGAGCGTCATGGACCCCGGTGCCGCCACACTACGGTCCAGCGTCGGCACCGCCGCGGAGCCGTCGGTTCGCTCAGCCAGCTGGTGCAGAACCTGTACAGTGCTGGGGGCCCCGGCACTGTCGTTGGCAACGTAGAGATTGCCCAGCAGGTCCAGCGCAATACCCTCATTGGCATCGGCATTGAACGTGCCTTGCACGTCCAGGTCAGCATTCAGGCGGTCGATCTGACCGGCATTACCACTGCCATTGTGCATCACCAGCAATGACGGCCCCTGGGCCACACCAGGGGAATTGATCAGGGATCGGTCACTGCCATTACCCCCACAGGCTGCCAGCGTTACCGCAACGGCCAGTGGCGACAGCCACAGCAAACCTTTGCCATTCACATTCATCTCATCTCTCCTTGGATAGCGATGCCGGCTTTACGCCGGTCAGTCAGGACAATGCGTCCTACTGCTGATACCGCCCCCGCACAGAAACGGATGTAACAGCGCGTAATAATTCTCGTTTGAAGTGTATCCGCCACAGAAATCGCGCCGCCCTACCGGTTGTCCGACACCCCGCCATCAACGCTTGCGGCCCGCCACCCTCCGGGGCTAGGCTGCGCGGGTAATTTTTCTTCCCCGTAAACACGCTTCGGGGTATTCTGAAACTCTCCGCAACAGCCCGAGGGGCCACGTTTTCCATCTTGGACACACCACTCGCTTCCCAGCACATCAGCCTCGAACCCAACGATTCCCGTCGCCTGGCCAGTCTCTGCGGCCACCTGGACGAGCACATCAAGCAGATAGCCCAGCGCCTGCATGTGGATATCCACAATCGTGGTAACCAGTTTCATCTGGCAGGGCCATCCGCCTCCGTGGAAGCCGCCGGGTCAATCCTGTATGAGCTTTATGATCAGACCCGCGATGGCACCGACCTGACGCCGGAAATGGTGCACCTGCAGCTGCAACAGTCCAACGTAGCCGACCATGCTGCTGCAAAAAGCATCGACAATACCGTGGCGTTCCCCAGTGATGAAGTGGTGGTTCGTACCAAGCGGGTTCGTATAAAGCCCCGTGGCGCCCACCAGCGCGAGTATGTGAAACAGATCCGCAAAAACGATATCAATTTCGGCGTCGGCCCGGCCGGCACCGGCAAAACCTGGCTGGCAGTCGCCTGCGCCGTGGATGCGCTGGAAAAAGCGGAAATTCAACGGATCCTGCTGGTACGTCCGGCGGTTGAGGCCGGCGAAAAGCTGGGCTTTCTGCCCGGGGACCTGGCAGAAAAAATCGACCCCTATTTGCGCCCTCTCTACGATGCCCTCTACGAAATGCTCGGCTTTGAAACCGTGGCCAAGCTGATGGATCGCATGGTGATTGAAGTGGCACCGCTGGCCTACATGCGCGGGCGAACCCTGAACAACAGCTTCGTGATTCTGGATGAAGCCCAGAACACCACCCCGGAACAGATGAAGATGTTCCTGACCCGCATCGGTTTCGGAACCCGCGCCGTCATCACCGGGGATGTGACCCAGGTGGATCTGCCCCGTCATCAACGCTCCGGCCTGGTGAATACCCTGGAAGTGCTCGACGGCGTAAAAGGGATCGGCGTGACCCTATTCGACAGCCGCGACGTGGTTCGCCACCCGCTGGTACAACGTATTGTAGAGGCCTACGACCGCCATGAACGGGATACCGACACCCAGCGTTGATATCCAGTGGGCCAGCGACGCCCCGGACGCTCCCGACGAATCCCGGTTATGCAACTGGGTACGCCATGCTGCCCAGGTAGCCGGCGGCGTGGTGGGCGACATCACCCTGCGTATCGTCGATGAAGACGAAATCCGCACCCTCAACCGGGACTACCGCGACAAGGACAAGCCCACCAATGTGCTGTCCTTCCCGTTTGAGATGCCCGAAGGCCTGCCCGAAGATGCCATGGAGCCGCTGCTCGGCGACATCATTCTCTGTGCCCCGGTGGTACGCCGGGAGGCCGCTGAACAGAACAAGACCCTGCAAGCCCACTGGGCTCACATGGTCACCCACGGTGTACTGCACCTGCTGGGCTACGATCACATTGATGACGAGGACGCGCAGATCATGGAAGCCATGGAAATCCGCGCCCTTAACGAACAGGGTTTTGCCGACCCTTACAACATTGAGCCACACACCAATATGGAGCTTCACCCCTGATGTCGGACGACTATTCGGATAACGGTACCAGCCGAAGTTGGTTGGAGCGTGTCGGCCAGTTTTTCTCCTCCACGCCCGGCGACCGGAGTGAACTGCTGGACCTGATGCGCTCCATGCGCGATTCCCACATTATCGACGGGGACACCCTGGGAATTATCGAAGGCGCCGTCTGTGTCGCCGATATGCAGGTACGCGAGATCATGATTCCGCGCTCCCAAATGGTCAGCATCAAGGCCAGCTCCGACCCGCGGGACTTTCTGCCCACCATCATTGATTGCGCTCACTCCCGTTTCCCGGTCCTGGGCGACGACCCGGATGAAGTGATCGGCATCCTGCTGGCCAAGGACCTGCTACCGTTAATCCTCGATCCAGCCCGCATGGACCGTTTCGCCATCAAGGATCATATCCGCTCTGCTATGGTGGTACCCGAGTCCAAACGGCTCGACTCACTGCTGCGCGAATTCCGTATAAGCCGCAATCATATGGCCATCGTGGTCAACGAATATGGCGGCGTGGCCGGGCTGGTCACCATTGAAGATGTGCTGGAACAGATCGTCGGGGAAATTGAAGACGAACACGACGTAGAAGAAGAGGACTACCTGATCAAGGATCTAGATGATCAGGAGTACACCGTCAAGGCGCTGACACCCATCGATGATTTCAACGAGCACTTCCACTGCCAGTTCAGCGATGAGGAATTCGACACCATCGGCGGGCTGGTGATGCAGAAGTTCGGCCGCTTACCCGGTCGCGATGAAAGCGTGGAACTGGATGGTTATCTCTTCACCGTGCTCAGCGCCGACGGCAGAACAATAAGATTGCTGCGGGTTACACCGCCGGGGGAAAACCAGGATGCCACTGCCACAGAGGTCGAAAGCTGACACCATCTCCGCCCTGTTAAAAGCACCGTGGGTGACGGCCGTGATTGCCGTTGCCCTGTTGCTCGGCGCCTTGCTCAACCCGGCTAACGCGCCCCAGCCGGTACTAGGCTGGTACGTGGACAGTGGTCTGAAAACCCTGGAATGGGACAACTACCTGTCCTGGCTACGCTTTAACGGGCGTGGCGAACTGGCCGGCCAGCTGGAACAACAGCTCGCCAGCGGCGATACCCACGCTTACAGCGCGGCGCTGCTGTCGCCCAGCTTCGTCAAAGACAGTGACCTGCGCGCCCGGGACTTTTGGTCAGCAACCCAGATAGAAAAGTGGAAAGCCCTGCGCCAGCAAACACAGGATCAACTTGCCGCCAGCAACTTGTACCGCTGGGGGCTACCAGACAACAGCCCCCGCCCGGCCCGTTTCTTTACCTCCCCCTTTGCAGGTGGCTCCCTGTGGCTAACCGCTCTCACCGTGTTTCTGCTGGTGCCACTGGCATTCCCCCTGGAGCGTCAGCTTGGCCATGGCCGGGTACTGACCCTGTGGCTGCTGGGCTGCCTGCTGGCCGGTGCCGGCTACCTGCTGGTGGCTCGCAGCGGGCAGCTGCCGTTTCATGGCGCCGTCGCACCGCTCATGGTCTGGTATGGAGCCTTCCTCGGCTTGCAGGGCTGGCGCACTTCCCTGCCGGTCTGGTTACCAGGCAAGGCAAGGACATCCATATCCCTGCCCACCCCGGCCCTGGCGGCAATGCCGCTGGTACTACTGGGGTTACTGGCCTGGCAAGCCCAGCCGGCCATAGCCAATCTGGCCGCCGGCGCACTGGCCCTGGCCGGTGGCACCCTGCTGATCCAGCTCATGCGCCCGGCGGAGCCGTCCGTGAATACCGAAACAGCCACGCCTGCGGATCCACAGGATCAACAGGGGCTGCAACGGGGCTGGGATGCCCTCGCCCAGCTGCAGGCGGACGCTGCCAGCGAGGCCTTTCAGCAAGTACTGGACCGGCAGCCGGATCACTTTGATGCCCTGACCGGCCTCTTCAATGCCCGCCGCATGGGCCAGGACAGCAACGGCTGGGTCGACATCTCCCATCGCCTGTTTGCCCACCCAGCCAGCGAAAAGGGACAAGCCCAACAAGTTGTCGGTTGCTGGCAGCAGTTCCGCCAGCAGCAGGGCGCCGAATTACCCTCTTCCGTTGGTTGGCATCTGGTAACCACCCTGACCCGGGCCGGTGAATTTGCCCAGGCAGAAGCACTGGCCGTCAGTCTGGATCACCACGACACTCGCAAGCCTGCCCTGCAGGCCTTGCGCGATGCACTCCATCGGGAAGGTTTGGGGCATCGGGCCAAGGCGCTGGAAGTGTAGCGGCGAGCCCCAAGTTGTAACGCGGACTGGGCCATGCTGGTCGAATAACGCCCTGCCCGCGTTTAACGCAACAATCCGATCTGTAGGAGCGTCGCTGGCGGCGCGATTGAATGTAGGAGCACCTCTTGAGGTGCGAACCGAGCGCAGCGAGGCAACAGAGGATTGTCTGTCAGCCGTTCTTTCTGAAACCTGTCGAGGTCTGAAATGCCTGATCGCCCTGCGGGCGATTTCCTTTCTCCGCAAGGTTCGCACCTCGAGAGGTGTTATTCGCTTCGCTCACCCTTCGGGCCGCACGGAACGACGTGCGTTACTCCGCTACGCTCCGTTCCTACAGCGGCTTCGAAGAAAACTCGGAGGTTGGGAACTTTCGGACCTTTCTCTATCCCACGAGCGTAGCTCGCCCCTACCCCCACGCGGCCCGGTAGTCCGCCACCTGCTTGCGCAGTTTCGCATCCCGGCACTGGCTTTCCACAAATCGCAGGTACTGCTCCGCCTTGCCGGCGAGTCCGAATTGCTCGGCGAGAATCTTTGCCAACAACAGATAGGCGTCGCCTAATTCGCTGAAATCCGGGTGCCGATCATGCAGGTCCTTGAGCAGCCCCACGGCTATTTTCGGCTCCTGTTCGTGGATACCCCGGGCCAGGGCCAGACGCAGGGAGGGCGATGCGGGCAGCCAGGTTGGCTCTACATCTCGCTGACGAGCCAGCAACGCCAGCGCCTCGGTCCAGGCGCCGGACACCACCAGCATTTCCAGATAGGTGGGCGCGGCGCTGCGGCGCTCATCGTGCCGGCCGGTAATATCCAGCAGCCGGTCATAACGTTGCCAGTCCCCCACGGTGGCCTTTTTGCTCTTCAGGGTTTTGGCCGTGCTCAGCAGCACCTTGTCAAAGCGCCCGGCACAGAGCTGAACCCGCTGGCGCCGCTCTTCCAGCGAGGTGGTCACTTTCTTGCCTCCCTGATCCAGTCCCCAAAGACGGCCATGACGGGCCAGGATATCGCCGCACAGGCAGGCCAGGGCGAGCCACCAGACTGCCGCCAACGCCCCGGCCAGTCCCTGGGCAAGGGGTAGCGGCATCACATCCACGGCCACGGCAACCAGCGCCACGCCCAACAGCCACCCCACCGATGCCAGAAGGGCAGCCACCGCATAATCACGCGGTGCGGAGAAGATATAGGTCAGTGCCGCCGCATAGGAGCCGGGCTCCGACCCCTGGGCCTGAATGGCGAGCCAGAAAGCCGGCACCAGCAACAGGCCGACAGCACCAATCAGCAACCCCACCGGCACCGACACCATCAGCAGCACAAACCCGGCCGGCACCATCACCAGCAGGGCCGGCAAAGCCTGCAATAACGCCGCCCTCCAGCCCGCCATATCAGTCAGGCAATCCCAGCCCGGAGCACTACTTTTCCGGGCTTTGCCGGGGTGGCTGCGCAAGGTCATCACTGCCCGGGCAAAGCCCCAAGTCGGCAGCCCTGCCAGCAACACCACCGGCACCATTACCGGCAAGGGCGGCACCAGCGACGCCAACAACGCCCACAGCACCAGCAGCGGTAACAGCACAGGGGCAAACGGGTAGCGCAGGTAACGATCCAGTTGCCGCCACAGAGGGCCACCCTGTCCCTGCTCACTGCTTTCCAGTTCCTGGTTGCAGAGCAGGCAACGGGCCTCTATCAGGCTGTCATTACGGCCATCCACACATTGCTGACACAGATACAGCCCATCATGGCTGCAATACCAGAGCGCTTCCGCCCCCGGATGGTACTTGCAATAGCGATTCACTATGATGCCCCCAAGCTTTCAGTTGAAAGTTCAAAGTTGAAAGGCGCGGATTGAGTCGTAGCCACTCGAACAACGTCAGGCCCGCGCCGCACTCTTTTGAAGGAACAGCGCGGGTACGGCCTTTGCCGCTTCCATGGCCTGTCCCGCGCTTTTAAACTTTGAACTTTCAACTCACCCCGAACACGGCCCGTAGAGCAAAGCCGTTAATTGATTTTGCTTGCTACTTTATTCGTATTATTGCACAGACTCTAGCGGTAACCGCCCAGCGGCCTGGCCGCCATCATGAAACGAGGAATTCCATGCGCCACCGTTTGCTGGCCCTGATTGCCGGCCTGCTTTTCCCCCTTGCCTTCGCGCCCTATAACCTGTGGCCGCTGCTGTTTGTCAGCGTGGCCGCCGGCTTCTGGTGTCAGCAGCAGGCCGGCTCCGGCAAGGAAGCCTTCCTGCGCGGCTGGCTCTATGGCCTGGGCATGTTCGGGTTCGGCGTGTCCTGGGTGCATGTCTCCATGCACGACTATGGCTACATGCCATTGTGGATGGCGATTCCCTTTACGGCGATGTTCGCCGCCTTTCTGGCTCTGTTCTACGGCCTGACGTTTTCCCTGAGCTGGCGACTGGGGCGCTCGGCACTGGTGTTCGCCGGTATCTGGCTGCTGCTGGACTGGCTGCGCGGCTGGCTGCTCACTGGTTTCCCCTGGCTGTATGCCGGGTACGCACTGATTGATACCCCCCTGGCCAGCCTGGCGCCTCTGGGCGGGGTCTGGCTGCTGAGCCTCGCCACGGTACTGCTCAGCGCCACCCTGATTCAGCTTCGCCAGCCGGGCCCGCTGCGCTGGGTTGCCGCCGGCCTCTCGGTACTTGTTCTGCTCACCGCCATTGCCAGCCATTTCCTCACGTTTACCCATGCCAACGGCCCGGAACAGAAAGTGGCGTTGGTGCAGGGCAATATTCCCCAGGACCTTAAGTGGCAGATTTCCATGCGCGGCGAGACTCGCCGTATCTATCACGAGCTGACCCGGGAGATTCCCGCCGACACCCTGGTGCTGTGGCCGGAGTCGGCCATGACCGAGTTCTACCAGACCATTACCGATTTCATCGAGGATGAAGGCAACCAACTGGCAGACCGTAACGGCGCCCTTATCACAGGCATTCCCTGGCGCAGCGTCAGCGACGCGGACATTACCTATCGCAACAGCATCGCGGCCATTCCGCTTCGCGACAGTGAGAACGACAGCGAGCGGGTCTACCACAAGCAGAAGCTGGTGCCCTTTGGCGAATACGTCCCCATGCAATCGCTGATTCGCGGCCTGATCCCCTTCTTCGACTTGCCCATGTCCGGCTTTACGCCGGGGGATCCCAGTCAGCCCAACCTGCAGGTACTGGGCCATACCGTGGCGCCCTTTATCTGCTACGAGATTCTCTACCCGCAACTGGTGGCCAGCCGCAGCCATGATGCCGATGTGCTGGTGACCATCAGCAATGATGCCTGGTTCGGCAGCTCCGCTGGCCCGGTCCAGCATTTCCAGATGGCCCGTTTACGGGCGCTGGAAACCGGCCGCTGGCTGCTGCGCGGCACCAACAATGGCGTCACCGCCGTTATCGACCACCAGGGCCGGATCGTGGACGCCCTGCCCCAGTTCGAGCGTGATGTGCTTTACAGCCATTACCAGCCACGTACCGGCATCACGCCATTCATGGCCCTGGGCGTCTGGCCCTGGCTGGTGCTCTCGGGGCTGTTGTTGCTGCCCGCCATGCTGGGAAGGAAGAAGAAACACCCCTATATATAACTTTATAGTATAAGCTTATTACTAATTTGACTTTGCTTGAATTCCCTTCTATAACTGTGCATGAACGCTGCCCAGTCACAGGAGGGAACAAGCCATGTCTCGTCCAACCGTCAAAGCCTTTTTCGACAACGACACCAACACCGTCAGCTATGTGGTGACAGACCCGCAAACCCGGCAATGCGCCATTGTGGACTCTGTGCTGGACTACGACCCCAAAGCTGGACGTACCCGCCATGACAGTGCCAGCCAGATTGTGGCCTACGTCAAACAGGAAGGCCTCACCGTAGACTGGTTGTTGGAAACCCATGTGCATGCGGATCATCTTTCCGCCGCACCCTGGATCCAGCAACAAGTGGGCGGCAAGCTGGCCATCGGCGAGCATATACGCACCGTGCAGGACACCTTCGGCAAGGTCTTCAACGCCGGCACCGAGTTCGCTCGTGACGGCCGTCAGTTCGATCATCTGTTTGCCGATGGCGACACCTACAAGGTCGGCAACATTGAGGCGCGGGCCATTCACACTCCGGGGCATACCCCGGCCTGCATGAGCCATGTGATCGGCGATGCGGTGTTTGTCGGCGACACCCTGTTCATGCCGGATTATGGCACCGCCCGCTGCGACTTCCCCGGCGGTGATGCCCGCACCCTGTACCAGTCCGTGCAAAAGCTGCTGGCCCTGCCGGACGACACCCGCATGTTCCTCTGCCACGACTATCTGCCGGAAAGCCGCAGCGAATACCAGTGGGAAACCACCGTGGGCGATCAGCGTCGCCACAATATCCACGTGCACGAAGGCGTTTCCGAGCAGGAGTTCGTCAGCATGCGCGAAAAACGCGATGCCACCCTGGATATGCCGCGACTGATTCTGCCTTCGGTGCAGATCAATATGCGCGCCGGCCACCTTCCTCCCGAGGAAGACAATGGCATTAGCTACCTGAAAATTCCGCTGAACGCACTGTAAGAGGCGATGACCATGACACCGACTCTGTGGGACGTAGTGGTGATCGGCGGCGGTGCCGCCGGCATTGCGGTGGCAGCCAGTATCCTCAAGCGCAAGCCGCACCTGTCCGTGGCCATCGTGGAGCCCAGCGACCGCCACTTTTATCAGCCCGCCTGGACCCTGGTGGGTGGCGGCTGTTTCAACCCGGCCAATACCTGCAAAGCCACCAGCAAGCTGATCCCAAACGGTGCCAAGTGGTTGCGCAGCCGGGTGACTGAAATGGAGCCGACGCACAACCGGGTAACTCTGGAAGACGGCCAGTCACTGAATTACCAGTTTCTGGTGGTTGCGCCGGGACTGGAGCTGAACCTGGGCGCCATCGAGGGCCTGGAAAGCAGCCTTGGCAAGCACGGCGTTACCAGCAACTATCTCTTTGAATTGGCGTCCTATACTTGGGAATGCGTGCGAAACCTGCAGCGTGGCCGAGCTCTGTTCACCCAACCGCCCATGCCTATCAAGTGTGCCGGCGCGCCGCAGAAGGCCATGTACCTGTCCTGCCACCACTGGGAAGAAACCGGTACCCTGGGCAACATTGATGTGCAGTTCCATAATGCCGGCGCCGTACTGTTCGGCGTGGCGGATTTTGTGCCGCCACTGATGGAATATGTGAAGCGCTACAACGCCAATCTGAATTTCAATAGCACCCTGATCGCCGTGGATGGCCCGGCCCGCGAAGCCACCTTCCGGCGTACCAATGGCGATGGCACCAACACCGACCACACCGAGCCCTTCGACATGCTGCATGTGGTACCGCCGCAACGGGCCCCACAGTTTGTGCGCGACAGCGAGCTGGCCAACGAGGCCGGCTGGGTCGCCGTGGAAGAAGCCACCCTGCAGCACCCCCGTTTTGCCAATGTATTCAGCCTGGGCGATGCCTGCGGGGCCAGCAATGCCAAAACCGCCGCCGCCGTGCGAAAGCAGGCGCCGGTGGTGGCCGAGAACCTCTGCGCGGTGCTGGAAAATCGTGCGCCGACAGCTCGCTATGAAGGCTATGGCGCCTGCCCGCTGACCGTGGAAAAAGGCAAGGTCGTGCTGGCCGAATTTGGCTATCAGGGCAAACTGCAACCCAGCTTCCCGCTCGATCCCACCGTACCGCGCCGGAGTATGTGGTGGCTGAAACGTCATGCCATGCCAAAGATCTACTTCGAGCTGATGCTAAAGGGCCATGAGTGGCTGGCCAGGCCAGGCAAACTCTGACGCGTGACACAACAAGGGATGGCAAGATGAAACTGCCTGCCTGGCTGGGCGCCGCCCAGTGGCTGCCCCACTACAACCGCGAGACCGCTGCCCGGGATAGCGTGGCAGCGGTGATCGTCACCATCATGCTGATTCCCCAGAGCCTGGCCTACGCCATGCTCGCCGGGCTGCCGCCGGAAGTCGGTCTCTACGCCAGCATCCTGCCACTGGTTGTCTATGCCCTGCTCGGTTCCAGCCGAACCCTGGCGGTGGGCCCGGTGGCAGTAGCCTCGCTGATGACTGTTGCTGCGGCCAGCCAGGTAGCCACGGCCGGCAGTCAACAATACCTGGCAGCCACTATTATTCTGGCTTTTCTGTCCGGCACCATTCTTCTGGTGATGGCTCTGCTTCGACTGGGCTGGATTGCCAATCTGTTATCGCACCCTGTGGTGAGCGGCTTTATCAGTGCCTCCGGCCTGCTGATTGCCGCCAGTCAGCTCAAGCATCTGCTGGGAATCCCCCTGTCGGGCCACAACCTGGTAGAGCTTGGCCACTCCCTGGTACAGCATTTTCCTGAAACCCATTGGCCCACAGTGGTGCTCGGCACGCTGGTTACGACCTTCCTGTTCTGGGTACGCAAGGCGCTCAAGCCGCTGCTGCAAAAACTCGGCTTCAATGCATTCTGGTCCGACCTGGTGAGTAAAGCAGGACCAGTCATCGCCGTACTGGGATCCACCCTGGCCGTGGCCATGCTGGAACTGGATAGCGGCGGCATGGCCATTGTCGGTCACATTCCCGAAGGCCTGCCCTCACTGTCATTACCCGTATTTGACGCTGACCTCTGGCAGGCACTACTGCTGCCCGCTCTGCTGATCAGCCTGATCGGCTTTGTGGAATCCATCTCTGTTGCCCAGACCCTGGCGGCCAAACGTCGCCAGCGCATCAATGCCAACCAGGAACTGATGGGGCTGGGCGGCGCAAACCTGGCCAGCGCCTTCAGCGGCGGCTTTCCGGTGACCGGGGGCTTCTCCCGCTCCGTGGTGAATTTCGATGCCGGCGCACGGACCCCCATGGCCGGCGTATTCACCGCCATAGGCATTGCCCTCACCGCGCTGTTTTTGACCGGCGCTTTCACCTACCTGCCCAAGGCAACCCTGGCCGCCACCATTGTGGTCGCTGTGCTATCGCTGGTGGACCTGCCGGCGCTGAAACACACCTGGCATTTCTCCCGACTGGATTTCACAGCCATGGCCATCACCATGGTCGGAGTACTGGGCTGGGGCGTGGAAGCCGGTGTGCTGGCCGGGGTGGTCACCTCCCTGGCGCTCTATCTATGGCGCACCAACCAGCCCCATGTCGCCGAAGTGGGCCAGGTTCCCGGCACCGAACATTTCCGCAATGTGCAGCGTCACCAGGTACGGGTGTCTCCCCGTGTGCTGAGCATGCGTATCGATGAATCCCTGTATTTTGCCAATGCCCGGGGCCTGGAAGACCGTATCTACGATGCTGCACTGCTGCGTCCGCAAACAGAACACGTGGTACTGATGGGCACCGCCATCAATCACCTGGATGCCAGTGCCGTGGATAGCCTGTTGAGCCTGAACCAACGTCTGGATGATGCCGGTATCCGGCTGCACCTTTCCGAAATCAAGGGGCCGGTCATGGACCAGTTGCAACACACCGCCCTGCCGGCATTACTGACCGGTCAGATATTCCTCACCCAATATCAGGCCGTTCGCACACTGGCACCGGAAAGCATCGAGGAAAATCCCGCTCCCCCTTGCAGCCCTGTCTGACACGGTTAAGCTGAGCGTTCATTCGCAAGGAGTTTTCATGGCTACCATCAATCGCCTTAACGAGAGTCTGTCTGTGGCACCGCAGCTGCAGCCTGAGGATATGGCCGAGCTGGCCAAGGCCGGGTTCAAGACCGTCCTCAACAACCGCCCCGATGGCGAAAGCGAAGACCAGCCCAGCAGCGCCGAGCTGGCCGCCGCGGCAGAAGCCGCTGGCCTTGAATATGCCCATCAACCGGTGGTCGGCAATAACATCAGCGACGTGGACATCGACGGTTTTGACGCCATCGTTTCTCTGGCAGAGCAACCGGTACTGGCCTTCTGCCGCACCGGCACTCGCTGCACCACCCTGTGGGCCCTGACCCAGGCGGACGAGCAGGATAACGCCAGCATCCTGGCCAACGCCGAGCAGGCCGGCTATGACCTGAGCCAGCTTGCCGACCGACTCGACCAGCGCCGGGGCCAGTAAGCATGGCCGATGCCGGCCGCCGGTTTCGCTGGCTGCCGGCCAGTGACTGGCTCGCCAGCTACAACCGCGAGCAGGCGGCCGGGGACACCCTGGCTGCCATCATCGTCACCATCCTGCTGGTTCCCCAGGGTCTGGCCTACGCCATGCTCGCCGGCATGCCGCCGGAAACCGGCCTCTATGCCAGCATCCTGCCGCTGATTCTCTACGCCCTGTTCGGCACCAGCCGTACCCTGTCCGTGGGCCCCGCCGCCCTCACTTCACTGATTACCGCGTCCGCCGCCGGCACCCTGGCCCAGGGCGATCCGCAACTGTTCATCCAGGCTGCCATCGGCATGGGGCTGCTGTCCGGGCTGTTTCTGGTGGCCATGGCCATATTGCGGCTGGGCTGGCTCACCAACCTGCTCAGCCACCCGGTGATCACCGGCTTCATCAGTGGCTGTGCCATTCTCATTGCCGCCAGTCAGCTCAAGCACCTGTTGCGCATCGACGCCTCCGGCGAAGAGCTGGTGACACTGGCACAGACCCTGGCGCAACAGCTGCCGCAGACTCACTGGCTGACACTGGCCATCAGCCTGATCGCCATTGCCTGCCTGCTGATCCCGAAATACCTGGCCACCCCCCTCAAGGCCACGCGACTGCCCGGCTGGCTGGTGGCCTTTATCAGCAAGTGCGGACCGATTCTGGCCGTACTGGTCACCACCCTGCTCACCGTGACCCTGTCGCTGGATAGCCGTGGCCTTGCCGTGGTCGGGGCGATCCCCGCGGGGCTGCCCGAATTCACCCTGCCCGGGCTGGGCCGCGAACACTGGCAAAGCCTGATCACCCCGGCGGCATTACTGGCGCTGATCGGCTTTGTGGAATCCATTTCCCTGGCCCAGGCCCTGGCGGCCAAACGTCGTCAACGCGTGGATGCCAACCGGGAACTGATGGGGCTGGGTCTGGCCAACATCGGTAGCGGCCTGTCCGGCGCGTTCGCCGTGACCGGCAGCTTTTCCCGCACCACGGTGAATTACGACGCCGGTGCACGCACGCCCATGGCCGGCCTGCTGACCGGTATCGGTATCGCTCTGGTGGCCCTGTTTTTTACCGGTTGGTTCCAGTACCTGCCACTGGCATCCCTGGCCGCCATCATCGTGGTCGGCATCCTGCCACTGATCAATCTGTCGGAATTGAAACACCTGTGGGCATTCAGTCGCCCGGATGCCCTGGCCATGGCTGCCACCCTGGCCGGGGTGCTGCTGATCAATGTGCAGAGTGGCTTATTGCTGGGGGTAGTGCTTTCCGTGGCCCTGTTCCTGTGGCGCACCAGCCAGCCCCATGTGGCCGAGCTGGGCCGCATTCCCGGTACCCATCATTTTCGCAACATGGATCGCCATAGCGTTGAACTCACCGAGGAGGTGCTGTCCATCCGGGTGGACGAATCCCTCTATTTCGGCAATGCCCGCACCCTGGAGGACCGTATCTACGACGAGGCCCAGGCGCACCCTCAGATTCAGCATGTGGTGCTGCACTGCTCCGGCATCAATCACCTGGATGCCAGCGCCATGGAAAGTCTGGAAAGCCTGAACGAACGATTGAAAAACGCCGGAGTGACCCTGAACCTGTCCAATGTGAAGGGGCCGGTAATGGACGTGCTGGTAAAAACCGACTTTCCGAAGGTGCTGACCGGCAGGGTCTATCTGAGCCACTACCAGGCCATGGAAGTACTGGCGCCGGACAGTCTGCAAGAGCAGGATCCTGACGCCTGACGCCTGACGCCTGACGCCTGACGCCTGACGCCTGACGCCTGACGCGAATCAGTTTAAACGTGCTCTGATAGCATCAAGCGTTTTGCGATTTTTTGCGTCCGGCGTCGGGCGCCCAGCATCTCCTACAAATACCGCAGGTGATACCACACCAGCGCCAGCCATTCGTACCAGATCTCCGGCACCATGGATAACGCCCCGGCGGAGGGCACCCACTCCTGCTTTGGCAACCGCTTGCGCCAGGCAGCCTGGGCCAGCACCCCCTGGCTCTGAAAACACAGTAGAGCCCGCGGCAGGTGAGCCCGATCGCTGACCAGGATGATCTCGTCGATGCTACGCTGACCCAGCAGCTCACCGCTGTACACGGCATTTTCCCAGGTATTACGGCTTTTCCCTTCCTCCAGCACCGTCATGGTCGGCCAGCGTCGGCGCACCAGTTCCGCCATCAACTGTGCTTCGGAAGGCTCGTTATCCGCATGGGGAGTGGTGCTGATGCCGCCACTGACTACCAGCGGCAAACTATGCTCATGGGCCATTTCCGCGGCCAGCTGCAACCGCCGCAGGCCACGGGTGGTCAGGGAAAACTGGCCATCACGTTGGCGCCGTCCGGCACCCAGTACCACCACCGCCTGGGGAGTAATACCGGTATTGCGTCGCGGCAGGGGCGGCAACAGGCTGCGGACCACTGCCGGCAGGGTTCCCCCCACCAGCACCAGCAGCACCAGGTAGGTCAACGCCATCGGCACTCCCGTTTGCGGTGATTATTCAGCCAACACTTTCGCGGTGCAGACCAGTGAGAAATCCGGGCTGAGCTCATGTATCCTATGTCCCCTTCGCAACCGCGATGTTCCCGTAAGTTTTTTTGATCAGTAGAGAGCCGATGGACGCACAGTATCGCCCCGATCAAGTCGAAGCCCAAGCCCAGCAGTACTGGGAGGATAACCAAAGCTTCAAGGTCACCGAAGAGGCCGGCAAGGAAAAATTCTATTGCCTGAGCATGTTCCCCTACCCGTCCGGGCGGCTACACATGGGCCACGTGCGCAACTACAGCATCGGCGATGTGATCAGCCGCTACCAGCGGATGCAAGGCAAGAATGTGCTGCAGCCCATGGGCTGGGACGCCTTCGGCCTGCCCGCCGAGAACGCCGCCATCAAGAACAAGGTGGCCCCGGCCAAGTGGACCTTCGAGAACATCGACTACATGCGCGGGCAACTCCAGCGCTTGGGCTTCGGCTACGACTGGGATCGTGAGCTGGCCACCTGCACCCCGGAATACTATCGCTGGGAACAGTGGTTCTTCACAAAGCTCTACGAGAAGGGCCTGGTGTATCGCAAGATGTCCACGGTGAACTGGGACCCGATCGATCAGACCGTACTGGCCAACGAGCAGGTGATTGATGGCCGCGGCTGGCGCTCCGGTGCCCTGGTGGAACAGAAAGAGATCCCCCAGTGGTTCATCAAGATCACCGACTACGCCGATGAATTGCTGACAGATCTGGATCAACTGGATGGCTGGCCGGAACAGGTCAAGACCATGCAGCGCAACTGGATCGGTCGCTCCGAAGGGGTGGAAATGGAGTTCGCCATCCAGGGCGAAGCGCCTCTGCGCGTCTACACCACCCGCCCGGACACCCTCATGGGCGTCAGCTATGTGGCCGTGGCTGCGGCGCATCCGCTGGCGAAGAAAGCCGCTGCCGCCAACCACGAAGTGGCAGACTTTGTGGAAGAATGCCTGCACAACAAGGTGGCCGAAGCCGATATGGCCACCATGGAAAAGAAAGGCATCTACACCGGTCTCACCGCGACTCACCCTATCAGCGGTGAACAAGTCCCGGTCTGGGTGGCCAACTTCGTGCTGATGAGCTATGGCACCGGTGCGGTCATGGCGGTCCCCGCCCATGACCAGCGCGATTACGAATTTGCCCAAAAATACGGCCTGCCCATCAACCAGGTGATTGAGCCTGCCAATGGTGAAGCCATTGACCTGGACAGCGAAGCCTTCACCGAAAAGGGCAAGCTGGTGAACTCCGGGGAATTCACCGGCAAGACCTCCGCCGACGCCTTTGACGCCATCGCCACCTGGTTGAGCGAGCGCAACCTGGGCGAGAAGAAAGTGAATTATCGCCTGCGCGACTGGGGTGTCTCCCGACAGCGTTACTGGGGCGCCCCCATTCCCATGGTGGAAACCGAAGACGGTGAACTGCACCCCACCCCGGAAGACCAGTTGCCGGTGGTGCTGCCCACTGAGGTGGAAATGGACGGCGTGAAGAGCCCCATCAAGGCCGACCCGGAGTGGGCCAAAACCACCTTTGACGGCCAGCCCGCCCTGCGCGAAACCGACACCTTCGACACCTTCATGGAATCGAGCTGGTACTACGCCCGTTACTGCTGTCCGCAGAACGACCAGGCCATGCTGGACCCGGCGGCCGCCAACTACTGGCTGCCCGTGGATCAATACGTGGGCGGCATTGAACACGCCATCCTGCACCTGCTCTACTCGCGCTTCTTCCACAAGCTGCTGCGCGACACCGGCCTGGTGGAATCCGACGAGCCCTTCAAGCAACTGCTGTGTCAGGGCATGGTGCTGAAAGATGGCGCCAAGATGTCCAAGTCCAAGGGCAACACCGTGGACCCGCAGGAAATGATCGAGGAATACGGTGCCGACACCGTACGCCTGTTCATGATGTTTGCGGCGCCGCCGGAGCAATCCCTGGAGTGGAACGATTCCGGTGTGGAAGGGGCGTTCCGCTTCCTCAAGCGCCTGTGGCGGCTGGTGGCCGAACATGTGGAAGCGGTCAAGGCGGGCACGCTGGATCCGGCCTCTCTGGACGATGCTGGCAAGGCCCTGCGTCGCAAGACCCACGAAACCATCCAGAAGGTCAGCGATGACTTCGGTCGCCGCCACACCTTCAATACCGCCATCGCCGCGGTGATGGAACTGATCAACGAGGTGAGCCGCTTTGACAGTCAGGGCGATCAGGCCGGCGCCGTGCGCCAGGAAGCCCTGGAAGCCGCCGTATTGCTGCTGTCGCCAATCACCCCCCATGCGTCCCACAGCCTGTGGCAGGCCCTGGGGCACGACGAGGCGGCACTGAACGCCGCCTGGCCCCAGGTAGACGAAAGCGCACTGGTGAAGGACAGTCTTGAACTGGTGGTACAGGTCAATGGCAAGGTGCGCGCCAAGCTCGAGGTGCCCGCCAACGCCGACAAGGACACCGTGGAAAGCCTGGCCAGGGCGGAACCCAATGTGCAGAAGTTCACCGACGGCAAAACCATCCGCAAGGTGATCGTTGTGCCGGGTAAACTGGTCAACATCGTTGCCAACTGAGAGGCGGTTATGACATCCAGCTTGCGCGCCACATCCCGTCTGACCCTGCTGCTGGTGTTGGGGCTCGTCCTCAGTGCCTGCGGCTGGCAACTGCGTGGCACCACCAGCACACCGTCCATGGAAACCCTGACGGTAAGCGGTGCCTCCACGGAACTGCGCTACACCCTGGAAGACGAGCTGGAAGACCAGGGCGTGCTGGTACACAACCAGGCGCCCTACATCCTGGTGATCGATGACGAAGACTGGATGCGCCGCACCTCGGCGGTGGATGCCCAGGGTCGCCAGGCGGAAATCGAACTGCGCTACACCCTGCGCTGGCACATCAAGGACCGCAAAAGCGGCGCCCTGCTGACTACGCCAACGCGCATGATGACCTTGCGCAACCTGCCCTGGTACCCGGAAAACGCCACCGCTTCCTCCGACGAGGAGCAACTGGTCCGTGACGACCTGTTTCTGGACATGGCCTACCGGCTGATCAACCAGATCGCCGCTGCCTCCGAGGGCTGGGAGACCTACTGATGCGCCTGCGCCCGGAGCAGCTTGGCAAACACTTGGCCGATCGACTGCTGCCCGCTTATCTGGTGGCCGGCGATGAGCCCCTGCAACAGGGCGAGCTCCTCGACGATCTGCGCCGCGCTGCCCGCGATCAGGGCTTTGACGAACGTCACCGCTTCTCCTCCGACACCGGCATCGACTGGAACTCCCTGCTCAACGAATCCCAGAGCATGAGCCTGTTTGGTGGCCGCCGGATTCTCGAACTGGTGCTCAACGACAAGCGACCGGACAAGGCCGGCAGCCAGATCCTCCGTGATGTTCTGGCCAGCCCCGGCGATGACACCCTGCTGCTGATCCGCTGCTCCAGGCTGGATCGCCGTAAGGACTGGAACAGCGCCTGGGTGAAAGCCCTGGACGAAGTCGGTGCGGTGATCGAAGTCTGGCCGGTGGAAGGCGCCGGCCTGCGCAACTGGCTGCAGGACCGTCTGGCCAGCCGTGGACTGAGTGCCAGCGAAGACGCCCTCGCCCTGCTGATCGAACGCAGCGAAGGCAATTTGCTTGCCGCCGCCCAGGAAGTGGACAAGCTCACCCTGCTGGTAGAAGACGGCCAGGTGGGACCGGAAGACGTGCAACAGGCAGTGGGCGATTCCAGCCGCTACTCGCCCTTCGACCTTACCGAAGCCACCGCCCAGGGCAACGCCCAGCGAGTGTTGCACATCATTCAGACCCTGCGCGCCGAAGGCGTGGAGCCGCCGGTGTTGCTATGGGCCCTGAGCCGCGACATCCGCATCCTCGACGGCATGCTTAGCGGCGGCCCACCACCCCGCTTGCCACCCCAGCGGGTACGCGCCATGCAGGCCCAGGCCCAGCGCCTCAACCCGCAACATCTAAAAGCCGCCCAGGCCAGCGCCATCCGCGCCGACCAGTGCGTCAAGGGCATGGCCAAGGGCGATCCCTGGCAATACATCACCTCCCTGGCGCTGCGTCTTGCAGGGCATCCGCTACCGCGCAGCATGGAACGGTAAATACAGCTGCTAGCTACTAGCTTCGAGCTACAACGCGATGAAGGCCCTGTGCCTCATGAGTTGCCACAGGACTCCGCGCTGCCAGGCTGAGGGCCTATCTGTAGGAGTTCCTCTTGAGGGACGAACCGA
>TARA_R100000655_G_scaffold918_5_pt1 | contig 27819 bp, 34 predicted proteins | sample TARA_R100000655 | Tara Oceans TARA_R100000655 (sample SAMEA2622497) | marine metagenome | biome: marine biome (ENVO:00000447); feature: deep chlorophyll maximum layer (ENVO:xxxxxxxx); material: "saline water (ENVO:00002010), including plankton (ENVO:xxxxxxxx)" | depth 90 m
TTGCTGCTAATCCAGGAGCTTCTGGTGGTGGAGGAGGATCAGGACCAGGAGGAGCAGGATGTGGTGGTACTGGTGGACCTCTTGGAAATAATGGTGGAAATGGACACCCTTCTTTTACTGGTGGTGGCGGAGGTGGAGCTGGAGCAGTAGGATCAAATTCAACTTCAAGCGCTGGTGGTAATGGTGGAGCAGGATCATCTTTTGAATGCACAACATATGCAGGAGGTGGCGGTGGTGCTGAAGGAACAGGAGCAGATGGAGGTTGTGGTGGATCAGGTGGAGGTGGACCAGGATCGAAATCACCAGGACCATGTGGAGCTGTGCCTAAAGGAGTATCAGGAAGTCCAGGAACAGGTGGAGGTGGTGGTGGAGCTAACTCAACACCAGGAACACCAGGTCAAGCAGGTGGTTCAGGTGGCGGTGGTGCTGTCGTAACAAAAGAATTAAACAAAGCAAGTGGTGTATGGTCAATGCAAAGTCAATTTAATTCCTTGCAACAAGGAACATGGCCTAGATTTTTGCTTACATTAGATTATTTAGTATTAGCTGGCGGTGGTGGAGGTGGTGCTAGAAGTGCTTTTGATACTGTCGGTGGCGGTGGTGGCGGAGCTGGTGGTTACAGAGAATCTTTTTGTCGACCTGCTGATGCAATAGAATTTGAAACAGGAACTTTTAACGTTGTGGTTGGAGCAGGTGGAGCTGGAGGAGGTCCTTCACCTTTTCAAGGTACTAGCGGAAGTAATTCAAGTTTTTCATGTATAACGTCTAACGGTGGTGGTGGCGGTGGACAAAACCAAGGTGCAGCTTTATCTGGTGGATCAGGTGGTGGAGCTGGAGGATTAGCTAGTGGTAATGGTTCAGGTAATACACCTCCAACTGATCCTCCTCAAGGAAATGATGGTGGAGAAGGAGGTCCAAATAACCAAAGAGGTGGTGGAGGTGGTGGAGCTTCAACTGCAGGAAATCCTGGTTGTGTTAGTGGTGTTGGTGGTTCAGGTTTAGCTTCTTCAATAACAAATTCACCTGTTACAAGAGCAGGTGGTGGTGGAGGTGGTGGTGGACCAAATAGTCCAGGACCAAGTGGTACGGCTAATGGTGCTGCAGGTGGACCTGGAGGAGGTGGAGCAGGTGGTAACGTAAATGCTAATCCAGGAACCGGAGCAAGTGCTAATACTGGTGCTGGCGGTGGTGGTGGAGCTGGAGGAAATCCAGCAAGTGGTAGTGTATCAACTGGTGGGTCAGGTGGATCTGGAATTGTAGTTTTAAGATTTCCAGGTTGTGTTAGTGTTTCAGTCAGTCCAGGTACTAATACTGTTGCAACATTACCAGCTCCTGCTGGAGGATGTAAGGTAGCTACTTTTACAGTTTCAGGAACTAATACAGTTACAATTTCATAATTAATTTTTATATGTTTACTTTAATATATAACTCAGTTATATGTGTTTTATAGAGACATATATGAACTTAACAAATTATTATTGGTATTTTCAGTCTGCAATACCTGAACGTATCTGTGATGACATTGTAAAGTATGGAAAATCTATACAAGATCAAATGGCAGTTACTGGTGGATATGGTAATCAAAAATTAAATGAAAAACAAACAAAAGATTTAAAAGAAAAAAGAGATTCAAACATTGCGTGGATGAATGATAGATGGATTTATAAAGAAATACAACCATATGTTCACCAAGCAAATGTAATGGCTGGTTGGAACTTTCAATGGGATTTTTCAGAAAGTTGTCAGTTTACAAAATATACTAAAAATCAATTTTATGATTGGCATTGTGATAGTTGGGATCAACCTTATCAAAGACAAGAAGGTGATCCTACACATAATAAAATTAGAAAGTTATCTGTAACTGTTACATTATCTGACCCTAAAGAATATAAAGGTGGAGAATTAGAATTTGATTTTAGAAATTTAGATCCTGATAAACCTAGAAAACCTGTTAAATGTAAAGAAATATTACCTAAAGGATCTTTAGTAGTATTTCCAGGTTTTGTTTGGCATAGAGTATGTCCGGTAAAAAAAGGAACTAGATATAGTTTAGTTATTTGGAATTTAGGATGGCCTTTCAAATGAGTATGACATTTCCAAAACAATTAGTATTAGAAGAATATTTTAAATGCCCTATTTGGTGGGCAGATCAACCAAAATTCGTAAATAAATTAAATAAAGCATCCGACTCTTACATAAAAACATCACAAAAAAATTTAAAAAAATCAATTGATGAACGCAATAAAAAATTTGGTAATAAGGGAGATATGGGTCATGTGTTTCATTCAACATCATTGATTGGTGATCCAAAATTTAAAGATTTACAAAACTATATAGGAGCAACCGCGCATAATTTACTAAGTGAAATGGGTTTTGATTTAACAAACTATCAAGTATTTATAACAGAAATGTGGGTTCAAGAGTTTGCTAAACAAGGAGGAGGACATCATACTTTACATACTCATTGGAATGGACATATATCAGGATTCTATTTTCTTAAAGCTAGTGAAAAAACTTCTTTACCTTTGTTCGAGGACCCGCGACCAGGCAACATAATGAATTTGTTACCAGAAAAAGATAAAGCAAAAGTAACACATGCATCCTCTCAAATTAATTATAAAGTTAAACCAGGTAGAATAATATTCTTTCCCTCATACTTACCGCATCAATACGTAGTTGATATGGGATATGAACCCTTTAGGTTCATACACTGGAACTGTCAAGCAATACCAAAAGGAGTTTTAAATGTCGTTTAAAAAAAATAAATACACTGTTTTAAAAAATGCAATTTCAAAAGATCTTGCAAATTTTGTATATAAATATTTTACAAATAAAAAAAATACAGCTAGATTTTTATTTGATCAAAGATTTATATCACCCTTTACTGAGTATTGGGGGGTATGGAATGATGAACAAGTTCCTAACACATATTCACATTACGCCGATTTGGCAATGGAAACATTGTTACAAGAAGTAAAACCTGTAATGGAAAAACACACAGGATTAAAATTATCTGAAACATATTCATATGCTAGAATTTATAAAAAAGGAGATGTGTTAGCTAGGCACAAAGATAGATATTCTTGCGAAATATCTACCACATTAAATTTAGGTGGTGACCCATGGCCAATATACTTAGACCCCACAGGTAAAAAAGGGCAAGCAGGTATTAAGGTAGATTTAAAACCTGGAGATATGTTAATTTATTCTGGTTGTGATTTGGAGCATTGGAGAGAAGAATTTAAAGGTGATGATTGTGGACAAGTATTTTTACACTATAATAAATCATCATCCAAAACTGCTAAAGAAAATTATTTAGATAAAAGGCCATTATTAGGTCTCCCAGCTTGGTTCAAAGGGTTTAAACAATAAAAAATATATTGTATAATAAGCTATGGCATTAGCAAAAGTACAATTGATACCCGGATTTGATAAACAAGTCACTGAAACAGGAGCAGAAGGTCGTTGGATTGACGGTCAGTATGTTAGATTTAGATATGGATTACCAGAAAAAATAGGTGGCTGGGAACAATTAGGTTCGACAACTTTGGTTGGTGCAGCTAGAGATCAACATACTTGGTTTGATCTTAAAGGCAACAGGTATGCAGCTATTGGCACAAACAAAATTTTATATATTTATTATGAGGGTGCTTTTTATGATATTCATCCTCTCGATGCATCAAGACAACAATCTTTGACAAGTTGTTTTACTACAACAAATAATTCTAATATTGTTACTGTTACATGTCCTTCTACAACTGATTTGAATGTAGGTGATTTAGTAGTATTTTCTAATGTAAGTAGTATACCTGGATCATCAGCATTTACAGCAGCAAGTTTTACAGCTACTTTTGAGGTAAAAACCACACCTACAACAAGTACATTTACAATTCAAATGCCTTCTAATGAAGGAGCGTCATCAGCATTCACGACCACCGGATCTGCAACTTTAGATTTTTATTATGTAGTTGGTAATACAACTCAGGTCCCTGGTTTTGGTTTTGGTACAGGTTATTTTGGTGGTACAACTCTTAATCCTGCTACCACAACAATGAATAATGGTGGAACGTTAGCAGCTGGTCATACCACTTCTGTGACTTTAACAGATGCAACACTTTTTCCAAACTCAGGGACAGTCTTAATAGGCACAGAATTAATAACTTATGCTAATAAAGCAGGAAATGTTTTGCAAACTTTAGGTAGAGGTGCACAAGGTACTACTGATGCAACTCATGCCGATGGATCGACTGTAAAAGATGCAACTAACTTTGTCCCTTGGGGACAAGCTAGTGGTTTGGGAGTAGATATTGAACCAGGACAATGGAGATTAACAAACTTTGGACAAAAACTTATAGCTTTAATTTTTAACAGTGTAGCAGTAGAATGGGATCCATCAGCTACAGGAGCTATAAGCACACCTTTAAGAGCCACATTAATTTCAGGCGCACCAACAGCTTCACGAGATTTATTAGTATCAACTCCTGACAGACACTTATGTTTTTTTGGAACTGAAACATCTATAGGAACAACCACGTCACAAGATGATATGTTTATTAGATTTTCTGATCAAGAGAATATAAATTCATACACACCAACAGCAACTAATACTGCAGGTACTCAAAGACTTGCAGACGGATCTAAAATTATAGGAACACTAAGAGGTAGAAATGGTAATTACATTTGGTCAGATACTGCACTATTTACAATGAGATTTATTGGAGCTCCTTTTACTTTTGGTTTTGAACAAGTGGGTACAAACTGTGGTTTGATTGGACAACATGCAGCTATCGAAGTTGATGGTATTATATATTGGATGTCAGAAGATAGTTTCTTTTATTTTGATGGTGCTTCAGTAAAAAAATTACCATGTTTAGTAGAAGATGATGTATTTGGTAATATAAATAATAATTCAGAATTAATTGTGCACGCGGGTGTGAACGATAAGTTTAATGAAATAACTTGGTTTTATCCTTCTTCAACTTCTGACCTTATTGATAGATCGGTAACTTACAACACTAGAGATGGTCAAAATATACCTGGAGGTGTATGGACAACTAATACTGGCACTTTATTGAATAGAACAACTTGGGTTGATCAAGGAGTGTATGGAGCGCCTTATGCTACAGCGTTTGAATCATCAGAAGCACCCACTCAAGGATCTATTAGCGGTGTTTCTAATGGTGCTACTAGATATTATGCTCATGAAGTTGGAACTGATCAAGTCAATACTGCAGGAACGACAGCGATACCTGCACAAATAGAATCTGGTGATTTTGATATTGACAGAGAAGGTAGTGGAGAATACATGATGAGAATATCTAGATTTATACCAGATTTTAAAAACCAAACAGGTGATGCACAAGTGACTATTTTTTTAAGAGATTTTCCAACAGACGCTAGGACATCTTCAACAAGCGGTCCTTTAATAACTGGACCATTTACTGTCACAACTAGCACCACTCAGGTATTTTGTAGATCAAGAGGAAGAGCTGCATCTTTCAAGATAGCAAATACTGGAACAGGACAGACATGGCGTTTTGGAACATTTAGAGCAGACATACAAGCAGGAGGTAGAAGATAATGGCAAAAGTAAATCAAATAGTGTCTCAAGCAACACCAACATATCAAGCTGAGAACTTAAATCAATTTGCAAGAGATATAAATAATATCGTGCAAAAATTAAATACAACATATCCACAGGATATTAAAGATGATTCGGAGGCAACTGCTTTCTTTTTAAATAATTAATGGCTAAGAAAAAAAAATCTCAATTTGGTACAGCTTGGTACGACAGACCTAAGCCAAAAAAAAGACCAGGAAGACATAAGAAAAACCTTTCAAAATCGGAAAAAAGAGATTATAAACCCTACAATCGTCAAGGCAGATAATGGCAAATAAATTTATAAATAAACAATTTAATTTAACAACTACAAATGCTGTTGCAGTTTATACCGTGCCAGCAGAAACTGTAGCTATGATAAAAAGTATACAAGCTTTCAATGCTAGTGCTGGATCAGTTAGTGTATCTGCTTCAATTACTGATAACTCAGCAAGTGCTACCTTTAATTTTTCTAGAAGAACCATGCCTACAGTTACAACCACAGATGTAGTAACGGGTATAAAAGTATTTGAAGAAAGTGATGTTTTAAATTTAACAGCTAGTCATTCGAATGTAATTTCAGGAACAGTTGCAATACTTGAACAGGATAGAACATAATGGTTGAGTATGTAACAATAAACGGTGAGAAAGTTCCTAGAATAAAGTGTGATTCTGTCACTACACTTAAAAATAAAAAAACAGGTAAAATATATCAATCAGAAGAAGAAATAAAAAAGGAAGGAGTGGATTCAAAAGACATTCAAAGAGATGTGAAGATTATTATTCCAGAAGGCTTTGATGTTTTTGGTAAAGAACCCTTAAAATAATGGAAGCAAAAGGTGGAACAGAGCTACAGTTCGAAGAGTTAAGAAAAAGAATAGACTCCTCTTACTTTAAAAAATTTCAAATAACAACATCAGTACCAGAAAAAGAACCAATAGATCCAGATAAGATAAGCATATTATGGATGAAGAATTCTTATGACCAACCAAATATAGCCCCTTGGTTTAAAGAGAAAGAAAATCATAGAAAGTATGACTGGTACGTATTTAATTCTCATTGGACTTATGAAAAATTTAGATATGCTTATGGTTTACCTACTCACAAATGTTGTGTGATTAAAAATGCATTACCTGATATTGATTGGAAGCCAAGACCTACATGGAAAAAAGGTGATAAAATAAAATTAATTCATACATCAACACCATGGCGTGGTTTAAATGTATTACTTGGAGCTATGGAACTCATTAAAAGAGATGACATAGAATTAGATGTTTATAGCTCAACTAAAATATATGGTGATGAATTTGATAAACAAAACAAAGATCAATTTCAACCTATGTACGATAAAATGAACACCTTACCAAATGTAAACAATATAGGATACAAACCTAATACTGAAGTAATAGAAGCTATGCAAAGCACCCATATATTTGCTTATCCTTCAATATGGGAAGAAACATTTTGTATTTCAGCAATAGAAGCAATGGCAGCTGGTAACATGGCTATTGTTACTAACTTTGGTGCACTTTATGAAACATGCACAGAATATGCACATTATGTAAATTACGAAACAAATATGTACACTTTAGCTAAAAAATTCAAAGCGGTGATCGAGTTCGTTGCAGACAACTATCATGAGCCAGTGTTACACGACAGATTAAAAGATCAAGTAAAATTTTATAAAACTTTTTACAATTGGGATATGCGAGCCAAAGAATGGGTAAGTCTATTTGATCAACTATTAAAAATAAAAGGAATGGCATGACATACAAGATAGACGAAAGCAGTATAATAAATGAAAAAAATATATTTGGTCAAAATACAAACAAAGGTAACGATGTATTAAATTGGACAGAGGAAGATCCAAAACAAATAAAATTATTTTTTACATCTCCTTGTCATGGAGGTGTAGATATTCACTACATGAGAGCAACTCTTGAAATGCAAGCAATGTTACAAAGACACAAGATACCAGTAACATTTCATTTAATACAATCTTCAATAGTCACTCAAGGGCGTAATTTATGTACATCAGCTTTTTTAAAATCTAATTGTACTCACATGTTATTTGTAGATACGGATGTAGAGTTTGACGAAACATCTATATTGACTATGCTTAAAGCTGATAAAGATATTGTTTTAACACCTTATCCTATGAAAGTAATAGATTGGGATAAAGCAAAAAACATAAGTGAAAAGTCTGGAAGACACATAAGTAAGTGTGGTTATTATTATCCAATGGGTTTTGTTGATCCAGAAAACATAGAATGTAATAATGGAATCACAGAGATAAAAAGAGGACCGGCTGGGTTTATGTTAATAAAAAGAAATGTATTTGTTAAAATGGCTGAGGCTTACCCTCATCTTAAAATAAAACAACAAACTATGTTAAACCAACAAATGAGAGAAACAGAGCATTTTTGGAACTTTTGGGACACAGATTTTAACTCAGAAAAAGGGACCTTCATGGGCGAGGACTTTGCCTTCTGTAAAAAATGGACAGACATAGGAGGTAAGATATATGCTAATGTTGATGCTTATATTACACATCATGGTGACTATAGTTATCGTGGAAGGTTTATTGACGAAGGAGCAAAAATTAAGTAAATTGGTGGGAATAAAGTTTTTACAGGAGAAATATGCATCCACTTTTAATGTCAGCTCTTATATCTGGAGGTATTAATGCCTTACAAGGTAAAAGAGGCTCAAATCTATTAAAATCAACAGTCATGGATACCGCAATGTCAGCAGCATTGATGGGCGGGACTAATTTAGCTATGGGACAACCAGCTAATCCTTTAGCAAAAGATTTTGCATTTATGGGTGTTAATCAACCAGTGGTAGATAGCCCTATTACAAAAGCAGGAATTATGGAGCAAATGCAGACAATGCCGATTGGTGCTAGCGAGCTTCCAACTAAAACTCCTTCGTTTTCTGAATCACTAACAAGTTTTACAGATGTTTTCAAAAGACCAAATCCAAAGGGCATTGGTCCAGACGTTTACGATCCACTTAAAGTGGGAATTGGTGCTGGTGGTGCAGCTTTAGCAGGACTAGGTCTTGGAGCATTCGACCCTAAGCCACCTGAAAAACCAAAAATACCAGGATACAATAAATTTTATGCAGCTGACCCAAGCATGTTTATGCCTTATGATGATCCAGATATTGATCCAATTGATTACAGTAAATATCCAGATGAACCTTACAGCAACATGAATCAAGGTGGTATCGCATCATTTGATGACGGAGGACCCGTTAAAAATATAAATTTAGATCCAGCAGAACTATTTAAAAAGATTATGATGGAAGGTTATAGACCGACACCAGAAGAAAGAGACGCGCTTGATAAATATTTAGCAGATCAAGAAAATAAAAAAGGTGGTGGTATAATGCAACTTGCAGCTGGTGGTAGAGCAAGTAATCAACCAATTGAATCTATTGAAGAAACAACAATAGATGAGGAAGAAACTACTCCTCCTCCTCAAGGTCTACCAAGAATTCCTTTTCAGGATCCTAATATGCCTGTGCCAACTCCGATGCCAGGTATGGGAGGACTTTTGGGTGGAGTCATGAGAATGAAGACTGGTGCATTGGTTGACAAATTACCAAGCATGTCAAACACAGATGAGAACAATCCTAAAAATTACAAAAGAACCTCAGGTAAATTAGTTGTTGATGCAGCTGGTAAAGGTAACGAGGAAAAAGATACTATGTTAGCTCAATTAGCTGACGGAGAGTTTGTAACAAAATCTAAAGCAGTAAGAGGCGCAGGTATCGCTTTAGGTGCAAACCCAAAAAACAAAAAACAACAAAGAGAATTAGGCGCAAGATTTTTTTATAAACAGATGGCAGACTTTGACAAATTAGCGAAAAGAATGGCATCGTAATGAATTTAATAAGGGTGTGGGAAAGTGAAGAGGTAGACAAAGTTTGGATTTTTGTAAAAGACTACATACAAAAAGCATTAGATAGCTCTGGTAGCTATGCTGATCATGATCATATAAAAGATCAGGTTAAGAAAAACATGATGCAACTTTGGGTAGCTTTTGAAGAAAAAGAACAAAAAGTCTACGCAGTAGGAGTAACAGAATTAAAACAGTACCCTAAATATCGCACAATGAATTTTAGGATACTAACAGGAGAACAAATGAGTAAGTGGGTTCATTTTTTAAAACCAATGGAAGAATGGGCTAAAACACAAGGAGTTAAGAAAATGGAATATTATGCTCGACCTGGATGGGAAAGATTTTTAAAAACAAAAGGTTATAAAAAAACACACGTGCAACTAGATAAATTTATAGGAGAAACAAATGAGTAGTGGCGGCGGAGGTGGCGGAGGAAATGTCCCAGCGGATACAACTAACGTCCAAACAATTAGAGAAGCACCTGAAATAGAGGCAAGAAGACTTGGTTTAATGGATGCAGCTAGAGAATTAGCTGTAAAACAAACCACTCCTCCAGCTTTTCAAGTGCAACCCATGTCTACTGCAGAAACAGAAGCTTTGACTTTAGCTAGATCTGGACCTGCAGGAACGCAACAAATGACTGATGCAGCGTCAGCTATTCAAGGAGCGCAGACCGCGGCCGGTAAAACATTTAGTGCAGCAGATGTTCAAGCTGCGATGAATCCTTTTATACAAAATGTTGTGAACAGAATTGATGAAAGCTATGCACAAAAAGAAGCAGATCTTGCAGCTAGAGCTGTTGCATCAGGTAACTTTGGTGGAGGTAGAGAAGGTGTTGGTATAGCAGAACTCCAGAGACAAAAATCAGATGTGCTTGGTGGAGTATATGGTCAAGGTTTTGAATCAGCATTAGGAGAATTGCAATCTCAAAGAAATCTTGCAACACAAACAGGTTTAAGTGCTGGTCAACTTCAAGGTCAATTAGCAGGAACAGCTTTACAACAAAGAGAGTCACAACTATCAGGTCTCGCAGGGCTTGGTGGATTACAAAGAGGTATTGGTCAAGCTGGTCTAGAAGCAGCAAGACAAACAGCATTACAACAAATACAAGAGCCATATCAAAGAGTTGCTTTTGTATCAGATATACAATCAGGTGTGCCATCAGCTTCTCAAGCTAGATTCACTCAATCAGCGTCACCACAACCTAGTCCTATAGGTCAAGCTGTAGGCACAGGTCTTGGAGCTTACGCAGCATTTGGTGGGAGGTAAACGATGATTAATCGTTTGCGAAGAAAAGTAACTAGCACTAAGCTACAAAGTGGAGGAATGCCACCAGCTCCATTTGAACAAGCCCCTTTATTTTCACGACAAGGGCTAAGACAGAGAGCAGAAACAGCTAGAGGTTTATATAATAGATTACCAGGTTCAGTCAGAGGTCCTTTAAATTTTGCTGGACGTGTTGTTTTTCCAAGAACACCAATGGGCAAAGCAGTGGTCTATGGCGGAACCGCATTAGGTGCAGTAGGTGGTATAGAAGGATTAAGAAATGCACTTAACCCATCAGAAAAAACTGTTATAGACAGAATAAATGCTGCTAATCCGACAAATACAAAACAATTAATAATTGGAAAAGACATAAGTGTTTTTGGAGAAGGGTTACCAGAACCAAAAGTATCGTTACCCGATGATTCAAATATAGTAACAAAAGAAAAAAGAACTTTAGAAGATGATTTTCCTGGTATGACAGGTTCAGAAATTATTGAAACGGTAAATCAGCAAGCAGAAGATACAGGAATCAAGATAGAGCCTGATGCAATAATAGAAAATATTAATAATGCAAATGAACAAAACCAGATGTTAGCTCCTGATGTAATGCTTACGAATATTAATGAAGAGGATGGAAGACCTAGCCAAGATATAATAGAGGAACAAACTGTTGACGCTCAAAAAGGACCTGAAGGAGAGGGTATAGTGGTTGACGATGTAACAATTGATGAAGAGTATAAAAGTAGAGATAATCAAGAACTCAAAGCTAATCAATTATATATAGATGAATATTTTAATCAAGGTGGAGATAAAAGTTTGTTAGCATTATCATTAGACAAAACAGTTGGAGATCTAATGGGTGAGGGTAGTAAAAAATCAAATAAATTACTTTTATTACAATTAGCTGCTGGGTTATTAAGTAACAAAACTACACAAGGCGGTTTTAGAGGGTTTCTAGATGTTTTAGGTCAATCAGGACAACAGGTAATACCGCTTGCTTTAAGTTTAGAAGCTCAAAGAAGAGATGATGAAATTGAACTTAAAAAGGCTTTATTAGCCAACATGAAAAAAAATAATGAAACATCAAAATTTTCTTTACCAGATAAAATAGCAAAATTTACAATACCAGGAGACTCACAAACTACGACAGCTAGAATAAAAACTGATCAATTTGGTAATATATTTGCGATGATGACTGATAGAGATGGTGGCAATCCGAGATATAGAAATGTTACAGATTTACCAATGAGAATATTGGATGCTCCGGATAAAGATGATATTTTAGCTACCAACAATAAAATTGGTTTAAAAACAAGAGCTTTAAAAGGTGTAAGAGAAGCCTTGGACATTTCAGTAAAAGATCCATCACTGATTGGTTCTCCAGGTACAATTCAAAGAACTGCTGCAATAGCTGGAGATATTTTAAAATCATATATAGGAAAATCTAAATTTTCAGATTTAAGAACTGAGTTAGATGCACAAAAAGAACAGTTTTTAGTAGAACAAAAAATGAGACTAGATGATGGTGAAATAAGTGAAGAAGATTACAATGAAGCAATAAAAACAGCAGACAATTATTTTGACAAAGGACTTGACCAAATTAAAAAAGGTTTAAAAGAAGGAGAAGGAACTGATTTACAAAAACAAGCTAAATTAAAGACTATTGAACTGTTAACCTCTTATGCCTTAGCAAACATTTTAAAAGATAAGGATAGATTAGCAGTTAGAGATATTGAAAGAGCAGAAAAATTAACAAATCAATTTGGACTGCTTACATCTCCTACAGAAGTCATAGCAAGATATTTAATTCTTGAACAACAATTAGTTAGCTCAATTAAAAGTGATATTAAAGTTGCAGAAAATATTGGTATTATGCCAGAAGATATAATAGATTACGACCAAGCTTATAAATTAACTAATTTAGAAGCAGATAAAAAAAATGCAGAATTTAAATCCAACATAGAGGCAATAATAGGATCAGATCCAGAATTATTAAACAAGTTTATAGATCAATTAGGATTTGATAAATTGAAGGTAATTGAATAATGGACACTAAAGAATTACAGGATTTAATAAATAGTAACAGAATAGATTTAAGAAATCTTAATACTCAACAAAAAGTTTTTTTAGATACTTTGATTGGTGAAGGTGTAATCGAAAGTAAACCTTTAGATACAATGATCTACGAACAGAATGAAGCTGCTAAAAAAGTAGCTAAAGATAAGAACATGTATCAAGATCCAATTAAAGCCATGACATCTGATACTTTGAACAGAGACAGAGTAGCTATGTATACTGATATTGGTATGATGATGGCGCAACTTCTATACGACAGAAAAAGATTAGCTCAGGCTTTTTTAAATCCTACAAAATATGTTGCAGAGTTAGAAAAAATAACTTCTAATTTTAAAAACCCTTTATTAAATAAAGCTGTTGTTGGCTTAAAACAAATAGTGGCCATGGCTAAAGGGTTTGGTCCCACAGCTGGGCAACAAGCTTTAAGAACTGCTTTATCTGGGAGTCTGGGTTACACTGGTGGAGCACTAGCTTATGATTTAGCAGATGAAATAGCAAGAGATCAATTAGATTTAAAAGGTAAAGTTGGAGACAAAACTTATAAAGAAATGATGGGTAAAAATCAATTACTAAGATCTCTAGATGATTTTAGAATTGCTCTTACATTCAATGCCGGTGCAGAACTATTAGGTCCACTTACAAGTGACAGTATGTATGGACTTAGAAAAATAATGGGACTTGAGTCACAGTATTCAAGACAAATGGCTGAGATAGCTAAAAGCCATAATTTAAAAGCTACTTATATAATGCTTGCAGATCCTAATTCTGCAGGAGGGAAAATATTAAAAGGGATAAATAGAATTTTTGGTCAGCTTCCATACATAGGTAAACCAGCTAAAGAAGCACAACTTGGAGCGATTGAACATTTTAACCAAATGTCAAGACAGGTATTTGAATTACAACCTGGTATGCATTTAGCAACAGCTGCCTCTGCATCCGAAAGAACTGCTCAAGCTGTCCTTAAAAATTATGAAAGATTTAGAAGAATGAATGATATAAATTATCAACGTGTAATTAACCTTGCGAAGACTTACGGCGACCCAAGAGTAATAGAATTAAATCAAGTAAGATCTCTTATGAATTCTTTAAGACGAGATGCTTTAGCTCCGCCAGAGATAAAGGCAGGATTTGAAGAATTTCAAAGATTAAGAACACCTTTCGGACAGTTTTATGATGCCTACGAAAAATTGGTAGCATCTAATAGAAAAATTTCTATTACAGAATATATGGATTTAAGAAGATTGTTAAATCAGACTACAGATTATTTAAATAAAAATGACGCTGGAGTTGCAACTTATACTAAATTACAAAATGCATTAGAAACTGATTTTGCAAAAATGGATTTAAATCCAGGAACTAAAATCACACAAAGATTTCCTGTTGAAAGTTTAGACGTAATAGCAAAAGGCGGTAACTTAACAAATATAGAAAAAACTTCTACAATAGCAGAAACAGGTTTAACAGAAGCAGCAAAAAAACAAATTAAAGAAGACATAGAATTTGCAAATAAATTTTATGGAGACAATATGAAAACATTTGATTCAATAACTGCCAGAAAAATATCTGCTTTTGATGAAAATGCATTATCTCTTAAACAAGTTGAAGGTTTTATTAGAGCAGGTTCGATGGAAAGGGATCAAGTATTAGCTAAAATGAGTAAAAATATTTTTCAAATGAAAAATGATTTTAGTTTTAATGCTGTGCAAGATTTACAAAAATTAATTGGTGCAGATGAATATGCAATCAAAGCAATAAGGGATGCTCAAGGTAATACTACATTTAAAACAGATTTAATCAAAAAAGGCACAAGAGATGGAAACGAAACTTTACGAAGATTATGGGGTGCCCACGTAGGTAACGCTTATCAAATGTCATTTAGACCAGTCGATAAAAATCAAATGGGTGACTGGATACAAGGTTGGATGCAAAGAGAAAGTAAAGCTGCGCAAGCAGGTAATCCATACAAAACACTTGATGAAATGACAATGCCTAATGGTTTACCAGCTCAAAACATAGGTCCAGGAAATGTTTATTTTGATGCTGATATATTTAGAAAAATGGTCATACCTAATGAAGCAGCAGCTGTTCAAATGAGAACAATTTTTGGAAATGAAAAAGCTAACAAGTTATTAAAACAATATGATGATATGTTATCTTACATGGACATGGTTAAGTCTTATGTTGTTCCTGAAGCGTCTACTTTTTTAGCAAGAAGATTAGTTTTATCTGGTCCTAATATAGCAGTTGGGGCTGGTGCGTATGGTATGGGATTTTTTCCTATGGCAGCGATGTTATTTTTAGGTAACAGAGCAAATAAAATTTTATCTAATCCAAACGCAATGGAAGTAATCAACTCATCTTTCAAAAATTTTCTTGAAAATCCAGGTAAAGGATTAGGTTTATCAACTCAATCAAGAATAGCTCTTGCAAAAATTGCAAATCAAGCTTTTGCAGGAGAGTATCCTGATGATTTTAAATTTGATGAAAGTGATGCATCAATGGAAGAGATATTTAGAAAACTAAGTGAGCCAACTCCAATAGATCCTTTAAATAATCTATCTATGAATCCAGATGAAGAAGAAAGACTTTATCCTAAACTAACCGATGCTGAATACGAACAAAGCATTGATACATTACCTCCACCAGAATACTTGTTTGATAAAATAGGTGGGCCACCAATAAATGCTGAAGAAGAAGCAATGATGGCTAGAGCAATAAACACTATGCCTGAAAATCAAGAAATAAATCAACAAACTTTACCAAGAGTTCAAGGATTAAGAATGCCTGGATCCGGTGTAAATCCAGTTGATTATAGTAATCTGTTTCCATTTGATCCATTAGGTAATCTAATTTCACAAAGGAAAGAGAATGTCTAGATCAGCAGAAGTAGCACATAACAGAATAGATAGTCACGAAAAGCTTTGTCGTATTATGCAGAAACAAACTCATGATAAAATTACAGATTTACAACAATCAGTTACTCGTATCGAGAGAATTCTAATCGGTATCGCAGGTGCAGTAATTATAGGTCTTTGTACCTTAGTTTTTTCTTTACTTAATACATCTATATGATACCACTTCATTTGTGAAGGTCGTCAGCAAATATAACTACAAACAATACACACGGACAGTGGACCAGGGGAAAAGAGTCTATTTAGATGGCAAAAATAAATTACCCTCTGTAACAACTATACTTTCAAAAACAAAAAAAGATTCAGAGGGCTTAAAAAAGTGGAGAGAGAGGGTTGGAGAGGCTGAAGCTCAAAGAATAATGAAAGAAGCAGCCGATAGAGGCTCTCAGATGCATGAATTGATAGAAAGATATGTTCATACTCAAAAATTCGATACGCCCGCACACGATGCTCCTATAGCCCATAAAATGGCAAACTTAATAATATCTAAGGGATTTATCTATTTAGATGAAGTTTGGGGCATAGAACAGAATATTATATACCCAGGCGAGTATGCAGGCACAATTGACTGTGTTGGTTTATACAAAAATCAACCTACAATATTAGATTTCAAACAAACAAATAAACCTAAACGTGAAGAGTGGGTAGAGGATTACTATCTTCAATTAACCGCTTATATTTGTGCTCACGAAAAACAATATGGTGAGATAAAAAAAGGTAACATACTTATGGCATCAGTTGGTCTTAACTTTCAAGAGTTTGAAATATCGGGCAGTAGATTAGATGAGTATAAAGAAAAGTGGTGGCAAAGAGTAGAAGAATTTAAAACCAATCACGCACAACCTCGCCAAGAGTCGCTGCCGAAAGTTTAAATTTTTTGTCTAAAGCATTTAAAATTTTTTCATCAATAGTTTTTTCAGCAACAAAATCTATATATGTTACTTTTTGATCTTGACCTATCCTATGTGCTCTATCTTCTGATTGAACTCTGTGTTCTGCATTATAACTATTAGAATAATAAACAACTATACCTGCTTTAGTGAGTGTAATACCCATACCACCAGTTGATGGATTACCAATAAAAAATCTGCACTTAGGATCGTTTTGAAATCTTTCTATTGCCTCAGTTCTTTTTTCAGAACTCGTAGATCCATAAAATGTAACTACAGAATCTGCTCCAAACTTTTTAATAAGCTCTTTATTTATTTGTTCGATGTTATGAACATAGGTTGCCCAAATTATTATTTTTTGATCTGTGTCTTCACATATCTCAACTAATGCATCTAATCTTTTGTTTTTTACTGTTTGTATGTCACCCTCTCTGCTTTTAAAATAACCACATGTTACTTGATGTAATCTTAAAATTTCTGATACAACATTTGTTACAGTTAGCTCCTGGCCATGCAGAAGTGCTCTAGCTCTTACTCTAATATCTTCATAAATTAATTTTTGTTCATCGCTCAAAGGTATAATTCTTTTTGTGTAAACTTTGTCAGGTAAATCTAAACATTCTTTTTTTGTTTTTCTATACGCAAACTCTTTTAACTTTGCTTCTATTTCTACAAGATTTGTAAAACCTACTGGTACTTGGATTTGTCTACCACTAAGATATAATGTTTCAAAATGACAATATCTATTTCTAAATGCAACAATGGAATTAAATCCTAAATGTTTTGGATCTAAAAAATTACATTGAGTATATAAATCTAATGGATTTTTTGGTGTAGGAAATCCAGATAAAATTCTTCTGTAATTAGAAAACTTTCTTAACTTTATTATGTTACGAGTTCTCTTTGCTTGATAATTTTTTACGCAAGTTGATTCGTCTACTGCAATTAAATTATTATGTCTTCTACAAAACTCATGAGCCCACATAAATCCCTTGTCACTAGAAAATGCTTCAATATTTATTACAAATATTTTTAATTTATCTGATGGTTTTTCCATAAAATTCAACAGTTTTTGACGTGCAGTTGTGCTTTTCCACAACATAATTTCATATTCTATATTTAAATGTTTTGGTATTTCTGTGTTGTACCAAACGGTATAAACTGATTTAGGGGCAATAATTAATGCACCATTTATAAGGTTTTCTGATCTCAACATACCTATATTATCAAGTAAAACTTTTGTTTTACCGGTACCCATTTCCATAAATAAAGCGTAGGTTTTTTTATCCCAACTATTATCTAATGCTTCTTTTTGATGAGCAAAAGGCTCTGTTTTAAAATTATATTTTGTTACCATCTCCCATGATAATAAAATACTTGACATTAAAAATCAATAGTTTATTTATGTCTGTGGAGGTCGATATGAACAATACAATAGACATACAAAAAGTGTCTGGTGCTTTTCTTAAAGCATCCGACGAACAAGTCAATAAGATCTCAGCGAAGTGTGTAGAACTTCAGGAAAAAGAAAAAGAGATAACGGCTATCGAAGAAAAACTAAAGAAAGCTAAAAAAGATGCGTTGTTTCTCTCAGAAGAAACTATTCCTAATCTACTTACTGAAGCTGGAATCAAATCTTTAGACTTGGCCGATGGCTCATCAGTAAAAATAACTCCTTATTATGGTGCGAGAATATCCAAAGATCGTCAGGAAGAAGCTTTTCAATGGCTTCGAACTGAAGGTCATGCTGATCTTATTCGTAACAATGTTGGAGTATCGTTTACTGCTGGTGACGATGATAAAGCTCAACACGTTCTGGAGCTTTTGAGTAAGGCAAACTATAGACCCGTTCAAAAACAAGAGGTGAACGCCATGCAACTTAAGCAGTTTGTAAGGGAACAAATAGAAGAAGGTAAAACAATACCTTCTGAATTGTTTAACGTCTACGTAGCTAATAGAACGAAAATAAAAACGAAGGAAAAAATATAATGGCAAACGGAAAGAGAAAAACGAACGAAGTAAAACAAGAGGTAGCACCTAAGCAATCTTTTAGCATTGCAGCCGCGTCAGAAGACATGGCTGATAAAGGCTTTGAGCAGATGGGTGCTAATGATTTAGCCCTACCATTTTTGAAAGTGTTAGGTCAATTATCTCCTCAAGTAACACAAGGTGATCCTGCATTCATAGCTGATGCTAGACCAGGAATGATCTTTAACAGTGTAACTCAAGATCTATTTGATGGTCAGCGAGGCATTGAGATTGTACCTTGTTATTATAAACTTGAATACCTTGAATGGCCAGATAGACAAGAGGGTGCTAATGCACCAGTCAACACCTATCCAGCTGATTCGGATATTCTTTCTCAAACCAAAAGAGATGAACAGAATCTAGATAGATTACCAAACGGTAATTATATTCAAGAAACTGCATCTCACTTTGTATTGAGAGTCGAGGATGGTCAACCACAAGAGACTGCTCTCATGAGTATGAAAGCCACTCAAAGAAAAAAATCTAAGATGTGGAATTCAATGATGAGAAGTGTCAAAGAAAAGAGATCCGATGGCAAAGGTTTCTATACACCAGCTATGTTTACACAAAGATATTTGTTAAACACAGTTTTAGAAAAAAATGCTAAAGGAACTTGGTATGGTTGGAAAATATCTCACGTTGGTCCTGTGCAAAATCAAATGACACTTGATGCTGCTATGGGATTCTATGACAGTTGCATGAAGGGTAATGTAAATGTCAAGTATGAGAACGAATCCTCGACCGCGAAACCAGTGACGGAACCGACACAGAATGCGAGTAGAGCTAATCAAACATTCTAATGTTGGACAAATTCAAGGAGCTGTTCTGCGGACTTGATGTTGCTTACGGAGAATACTATCTCAATGGTGAGCGAGATAACAAGACCGGCAAAGAAAAAGGGAGGGCCACAACTAAACGTGGCCCTGTCACTGACGAACTATTTCAAAGACATATAAACGGTGAAATAAATTTAGGTATAATACCTATTAGATCCGACAACACTTGCACTTGGGGGTGCATTGATGTTGATAAATACGATATTGATTTCAAACTTTTAATTAAACAATTTAGAGCAAAAGGTTATCCATTGGTACCTTATAGATCCAAATCTGGTGGCTTACATTTATTTTTACATACTTTAGAACCAGTGAGTGCTTCTGATATGATTGATAAACTTCATGAGATAGCTGCAGATCTTGGTTTATCTGGTTGTGAAATATTTCCTAAACAAAGAAAAATAATGGTGCATAAGAATGATTTAGGTAACTGGTTAAATATTCCTTACCAACAAGCAGCTAGAACAACGAGACATGCTATCTATGATAATGGTATGGGAGTTCCAATAAATGAATTCTTGCAATGGGTCCAAAATTATAGAATTAATGCAGAACAATTTCATAGTATAAAAATTGTATCTGATGGTTTTCCAGAAGAAGAAGAGTTTGATCAATTCCCTCCCTGTCTACAAGCGTTGATACGAAACGGTTGTGCAGATGGTTTCAGGAATAATGCTCTTACAGGTTTTGCATCTCTAGCAAAAAAAAGAAATCCTGAGGGTTGGCAAAAAGAAGTATGGGAACGGAATGAAGGTTTTTCTGCACCTCTTCCTGATAGAGAAGTACAAGCTTTGATATCTCAATACGAAAAAAAAGATTACCAATACAAATGTAATGATGCTCCGCTTAAAAACCATTGTAATTCAGCTATTTGTAAGACACTTAAGTATGGTATTGATAGTATAGATTACATGCCAACGATTGATTCGTTTCAAGTTTTAAAAACAAAACCACCTATATATTTTTTAACCATAGATAAAAAGACTGTGGAGCTGACCGGTAAACAACTTAATCAACAACAATTACTATCTGAGCAACTATTTGATCAAGCAGATATTGTTTGGCAAAAAGTAAAAGATAAAGATTATAGAGTATTTCTTAACAAACTTAAATCTATGCAACAGCCAATCGAAGGATACGATGAAAACAATGAGGCTGAAGAGGAGTTTAAAGATACAATGATACAGTTTACACAAGAAACTCAACAAGCAGACAATCCATCTCAAGTTGAAGCAGAGATGTGGTATCTACACGAAAACATAATCGTATTTAAATATAGAACTTTTGAAAGATTTATAAAAAAATCTGATAAAGCAGCTAAAAAATTTGAAATTATTAGTATGCTCAAAAAAAATGGGTGCACTAAACATGATTACTTTGATAAACTTAAATTAAAATATATTTGGTTGTGCAAAAAAATTGATGAGCCAATCATAGAAAGGTCTAATGTTGTATTCCAACGGAAGCAAGCGCCATTTGAAAAGAAAAACAATTAAAATATTTGGTCCTCCTGGCACAGGAAAGACTACAACTTTGTTGGATCGACTAGAAAAATGGTTTGATAAAGGGGTCCTACCAAGAGAAGTTGCTTATTTATCTTTTACAAACAAAGCAGTTGATGAAGCAAGAAATAGAGCTAACAAAAAGTTTCCTGACTGTAATGATGAAGATCTGGGTAATTTTAGAACTATTCATAGTTTTTGTAGAAAGTTTAGAAAACAAGTTCCTGTCATAGATCCAGAGATAGACATGGTTGAGTTTGCACAAAATCTTGGTATGGCTAAACCTGCATATGAAAATTATGATGGTGTTAGAGTATTTAACGACTGGTCTTTGAGAGTTTACGATAAATCTAGAAACAAATTAATAACACCAGAACAACAGTTTGTTTCAGAAACATTTAAAAGAGCAACACTTCCTAGATTTAAATTAATTTATCAACAGTACGAATTATTTAAAGAAGATCATAGAGTAGATTTTACAGACATGATCACACATTTTATTGAACATGAAAGCTCGCCCCACTTAAAAATATTAATTGTTGATGAAGCTCAGGATCTTACACCTCTTCAATGGAAGATGATTTACAAAATAGCAGAGAACTCCGACAGAGTTTACATCGCGGGCGATGATGACCAAGCAATATTTGAGTGGAATGGCGCTAATGTTATTGATTACATAAATTTTCCTGGAAAAGATTATGTGCTTACACAATCTCATAGACTACCAAAGATAGTTCACAATTTTAGTACACACATATCCGATATGATTAAACCAAGAGTTGTTAAAAAGTTTTTACCCTCTGACAAACATGGAGAGATTCTAACTCATCCAAGATTTACTGATCTAGTCGACGCTGTAAATACATTACCAGGGAGCTGGATTATTTTGGGAAGAACACAAGAGATAGTGAAAGAGCTTGAGGATCATGCTAGACAATTTGGTTTGTTTTTTAAAAACACAAAAGGTAAGACATCATTCGATTTGAACAAATGGAATGCTATAAAATATTGGAATAAATTGATGAATAATGGTCTTGTAAATAAGGAGCAAGCTGGTATATTGTATGCTTATGTTAATGAGATCGCGTTCGGGTGGAGATCCATTGAAAGCAAAAGATGGATGAACATCGATAGTTCTAAAGAAATGAGCATAGACTTTCTTAGAACCTTTGCAGGTTTGACAGCTGATCCAGGACCTTGGCAGCAAGTATTTAACAGAAATTTTCCAGAAAAAGATAAAATGTATTTTGAAAAAGTTTTAGAGGCAGGTGTTGATTTAGACATGTCCTCCAGAGTGACAATTGACACAATACACTCTATAAAGGGTGGTGAGGCGCAGAATGTGTGCGTTTATGAAAAAGCTAATTGGCCAGCACATTTTGGACACAAAGTAGGATTGGCAAGAAGTTCTGAAGCTAGAGTCTGGTATGTTGGAGTTACAAGAGCACAAGAAACTTTACATATATTGAGGACTCATCATGAGTATTTCTTTCCATTGGCAAGACTGTATAATCAGTTTATAAAGGAGAATTATGGCAGAGGTTAAAGGCACATGGGACTATTCGGGCGATCCTAAATTTCGGATCTTATCTTTGGGAGCCGGCGTGCAATCTTCTACGATGGCGCTCATGGCTGATGAGGGTGCCTTTGGCCCCAAGCCTGACTGTGCTATCTTTGCGGATACTGGTTGGGAACCAGAAAAAGTAATGGATCATCTTGAATGGTTAAAAAGTAAATTAAGCTACCCAGTTCATATTGTTAAAAATCATTTACACTCAGGTAATATTAAAACAGATATAGAAAATGAAATATCTAGTAAACGCGGTTTTTTATTTATTCCTTTTTATGCAAAAAATTCTGTAACTGGTAAAACAAGTTTAGGTCCTAGACTATGTACAAGAAATTATAAAATCACACCTATTAACAAAAAGATACGTGAGCTTGTTGGTTTAAAAGCTAGACAAAGATTTCCAAGAAATGTTTGGGTTGAAGTGTGGGTTGGTATTTCAACAGATGAGATGATGAGAATAAAACCATCTAGAGAAAAATGGATTAAAAATACTTGGCCACTTATAGATAAAAAAATGTCAAGACAAGATTGTTTAGATTGGTATGGAGGTAAAGATTATAGAACTCCAGAAAAAAGTTCTTGTATAGGTTGTCCTTATCATGATAATACTTTGTGGCATGAGATTAAAACCAAGTCTCCAAAAGAGTTTGAAGAGGCCTGTAAAATTGATGATATGATTAGACACTCAGCACGTAACAAAGAGTACACAAGATTCTTACATAGAAAAGGAATTCCTCTTAGAGATGTAGATTTTGAAGAATTATTAAAAAAACAAAAGCCAACAGAAGAACAACTAGATTTATTTAACGAAGAATGTGAAGGGATGTGTGGGGTCTAAAAAAAAGGCATTAGAATATCAAGAAGGTGGAAAACATTACGTTCAACACGCTATTCAGCCTGTAGTTTATTGTATGAAAAATAAATTAAATACAATAGACTCTAATATAATTAAATACGCAACAAGAAGAAAGCCTGGCGAAACTGCAAAACAAAGATATAATAAAATTATTCATTATGCAAAACTTGGAATAGAATTAGATGACCAATCAAATTAACTTTACCTTTCAAGAAAGCGACTGGACTCCTCCCTCTAGATTTCCAGATCTAAGAAATGCAAAAGAAGTAGCCATAGATTTAGAAACTAAGGATCCTGATATAAAAGTTAAAGGACCAGGATGGCCTACTATGAATGGCAATGTCATTGGAGTATCAGTGGCAACCGATAATTTCAAAGGTTATTACCCAGTTGCACACGAAGCTGGTGGTAATATGGACATTAGAATGGTTCTAAATTGGGTGCAGGATATTTGTAGATCTGATGCAATAAAGGTCTTTCACAATGCCTCTTACGATATTGGGTGGTTAAGGGCCCATGGAGTGGTCGTATACGGCCAAATAGCCGATACTATGATAGCAGCAGCCCTAATAGACGAAAACCGACGTACGTACAGCTTAAACGCCTTATCGGTTGATTACCTCTCTGAGTTGAAATCTGAAGCTGGGCTGAGAGAAGCTGCAGAAGATTGGGGTATCGATGCTAAAGGTGAAATGTATAAACTACCAGCTAAATTTGTTGGTCCTTATGCAGAGCAAGATGCAGTTCTTACATATAAACTTTGGCAAAGATTTAAAACTGAGATTACCAGGCAAGATCTAACTGATGTTTGGGAAATGGAAATGGAGCTTCTGCCTTTGTTGATACAAATGAGAGCACACGGAGTCAGAGTAGATCTAAATGGTGCAGATAAACTTAAAAAAGAATTTTTAGAAAAAGAAAAGAAAGCACTGTTTAAAATTAAAAAAGCCGCGGGTATAGATGTAGATATATGGGCAGCAAGATCGATAGCTAAAGCTTTTGATAAATTAAAGATACCTTATACTTTAACAGAAAAAAGTAAGGAACCATCTTTTACTCAAAACTGGTTAACGAATTGTAAAGAGCCGATTGCACAATTGATTCGTGAGGCTAGAGAAGTAAACAAATTTCACTCTACCTTTATTGATTCAATATTTAAATTTGAACACAATGGGAGGATACATGCGGAAATAAATCAATTGAAGGGTGATGCAGGAGGGACTGTATCAGGCAGGCTCTCTTATGCTCACCCAAATTTACAGCAAATTCCAGCACGGAACAAGGACCTGGGGCCAAAGATAAGATCATTATTTTTACCAGATAAAATGGGTAGATGGTCTTCGTTTGATTACAGTCAACAAGAACCAAGACTCGTTGTGCACTATGCAGCAAGTATAGGATTTAATGGTACAGAAGAATTAATACAAGCTTATGAAAATGAAAACACAGACTTTCATCAGACAGTTGCTGACATGGCAGGAATTCCTAGATCACAAGCTAAAACAATTAATCTTGGAATATTCTATGGCATGGGTAAAAACAAACTATCTAAAGAATTAGGCATTGGTAAAGAACAAGCAGAACAAATTTTAGCAGAGTACAATCAAAAAGTTCCATTTGTTAAACAACTTGCAAACAGAGCTATGGACTCTGCAGATAAGAATGGAGCAATTTGGACCATCAAAGGTCGTAAATGTAGATTTAATATGTGGGAGCCGAGTTCATTTGGTTTACATAAATCCACATCATTTGAAGACGCGGTCAACAAGTATGGAAAAAATGCAATCAAAAGAGCTGGAACATACAAATCATTGAACAGATTAATACAAGGATCTGCAGCTGATCAAGTCAAAAAAGCTATGATAGAATGTGCAAAACAAAATTTCATACCTTTAATACAAATACACGATGAACTTTGTTTTAGTATTCCTTTTGAGAGATTAGAACCTGCGTGTAAACAAATAAAAGAAATTATGGAGCACTGTATACCTGAGTTGAAAGTTCCTTCTAAAGTAGATATAGCTACTGGTATGAACTGGGGATATACAGATGACTTTAAAAGTTAAAGAACAAATAAATTTAGGTCAATGTCCTTTGTGTAATGAACACACACATTTTAACCCTACCAAAAAATCTCAATATTTTACTTGTGCAATTTGTGAAGAATTGGTCGAGCAAAAAATAAACGGAAAAGTTCTCTATAAAGAAGTTACACTTCCAGGTATTATTATTGACAGTTAAAGTTCGCTGTTTATATCTTTGATTACTTCAGCTCTAGCATTATTAACAGTTTGATCATTGATTCTAACTTTTATATCTTTGATCTCAATGTCAATCCACTTCATCTCAGGCGTTACATTATTCTGTTGTAACACTTGCTTCGCCCACTGATGCTCCAACTTTAACTTTTTCTGTACTAACTCGTTCAGGCTCATTAGCTATCTCCTCATAAGTTAAATAAAGCCTATCATCTCGTCTAAATGAACCTGTTTCTTGTAATTTTATTTTACCAGAAGACAGACCATCAGCCACTAAATGCTGAGCATGGTCGTCATTTTCGGCCTTTACAATACAATCAAAGTAAAGATTGAAAGCCCAGCATTTAAACCGATAAGCTTTCATGGGAATATACTATGCATTTTTATGTTATCCTGTCAAGTGTCCGTTTTAGGCTCTTCTTGGTATTGGTCGCAAGAGAATCTGATAGCAGTATAGTACTTATTTACGTGTTCTGCACCAAGATTTTGAGCTATTTTGATAGATTCATGATAACCGGCGTTTAAACAAGTGTATGGATCCTCATAAATACCTTGTGTAAGAGGCGGAATGCATTGTCCTGTAAGGTTGGAACAAACTATCATTGTTAGAATAAACTTCATTCATCCACCATATATTTTTTATTTCTATATGTAAATATGTCTTGACTGTAATGGGATATATACTATATTCATGGGATAATAAAAGGAAGGTAACTCATGGAAAAAAATGAAATAATATCAAAAATAAATACACTTGTAGAAATGCTCTACATCACAGGACAAAAGAAAGGTTTACATGAAGCTGGTGAAATCTTCACGAGTGGATCTGTCACAACCGATAGTAATAACTTAACTATTACTTCAGTTCTTGGAAGCGACAAACCTGAGGGTTCAGATCCTCATCCTGTCATGCCACCAATAAAACCGTGGAATGCAAAGTCATTTACAGTTAAAATCGATGAAGAAAATAATACTCTAACTTTGTTAGTTGATAATGAGGAGAGAAGTAAGCACACTTCTACGGCTGCAGCAATTAAGTTTGAACAACTGTTGATGCAAGCCAAAGATCAATTTTCAAGTTGGAATGCAACTGCTACAAAAGAAAAGAACTAATGAGCAGAAGAGAAGGCGAAACAGAGTTTCATTGCAACTGGTCTGTATACTCAAAGGCTGTGCATACAATTCTGAAAGAGATTCCAACCATTGGTGCTGATGGATTAGAACTTACAAAGGAAGACTATCGTTGGGCTTACGCGGTCAGAAGACTTAAAAACACGGTCCTCGAACCCAGCGGTGGAGACAGAGGATATCATTTCTTTGATGATGATTTAGCTAACCAGCTAATCGAATCGGAAATGAAAAGAAGAAAAAATAACAATTTAAAACCATGATTGTTATAAAAACTATTTTAATTATGGCTCTTGTGTTAGGAATTTTTCTACCAAGAGTTAGTTTAGCTTGTCTTGTAGTTTTTTTATGGTGGTGGGTAGTATAGGAAAAATATGGAAGAAAATAATATAGCGTGGAGCTGCCCTAAACATGGCAAAGAAATGTATTTCACAATTAAAGCTCAGGAAAAATTGTTTCCTGATGACTATGTTTATGTTTGGTTTACCGATGGCGAGCAAAACGAAAAGATGTGGGTAAAAATTACAAAAGGGGATCGTAAAAAAGGTGTGGGCAAAATAAATAATGTACCTATTCTAGTTGGTCTGGAACTGGGTGACATTGTTAAATTTAAAACCAATAAAGAAGGGATAACTTATGGATATAAATAAATGGAAGTCAGTTGCAGTAAGAAAAAAATCTCATACTGTGCTGCAGGCTTTGTGTTTGAAGGAGTATCGTAAACCAGCCGAGTATATAGAACTTCTGATTGATAAAGAAGTTTCGAGAAGAGCTAAAGAAAGAGGTATGACACAGGAAGCATACTTAAATAAAATAATGAAAGATATGAAAGATAATGGAGGAAAAAATGGCAGAAAAAAGTAGTTGTAGTGTCTGTAACGGGAATCACTATGTCGCTAAGGTAAAAGTAGTTAATGAGCCAACTCTTTACTTGTATTCCGATGAAAATAACTATATTAACTGTCCTATATGCATCAAACCAGATGCCAC
>TARA_R100000655_G_scaffold708_2_pt1 | contig 27798 bp, 35 predicted proteins | sample TARA_R100000655 | Tara Oceans TARA_R100000655 (sample SAMEA2622497) | marine metagenome | biome: marine biome (ENVO:00000447); feature: deep chlorophyll maximum layer (ENVO:xxxxxxxx); material: "saline water (ENVO:00002010), including plankton (ENVO:xxxxxxxx)" | depth 90 m
TTTAGGCGGCTTTTATATCTACCGTTTAAAACGTTTGTATAGTTTCTAATACTAAACCAATACGACGGGAATATATGAAAGCGATCTTTTGGGGTATCGTCGGCAACGTTTAAGGATTTACTTTTATCTTTTCCCCTGTATTTTATGCCGTATAGATTTCGACCCTGTACGGCTAGGCGTGAAAGGCCGTAATTACTTTCTAAAATAGCCGCCGCCGCAATTAAAGACGGGGGTATATTTTTTAACTTACCTTCTACCGCTGCCGCGTCGCTTATCCATTTAACAAACGTTTTTATATGGTTACTTTTCCACGTTTTAAAGCGCTCTTTAATTAGCCGCTTTTGTTTGTTGGTTACGGGTAGCGTTTCGATGTGTTCGCCTTTGTATTCTTTTGATGTTAACCATTTACGCCCGACGGGTAAACCGTTTAAGTCGTAATTCGTACCGCTTATCGTTTCGGCTGCCCCCGCCCATATTTCGGCGGTTTTTTTTATTTCGGGTTTATTTACCTGTTTCTTTACTTGCTGGGGTTGCTCTTTTATACAAATACTATCTATTATTGTATTTGTGATTATTTCGCCCTGTGTAGGCATTTCTTTTTGTGTGTTGCTAAATTGTGCGTTTTTTAAACATAACACCGCTACGGCGTAAATAATAACCCCTAATAAATTGTAGTACATAATTTTTGTTTTGTTGTCGTTTTAAATACTTTACTTTAAAAGCTAAAGTTTCAAAATTAAAATATATTTATTTTTAATATTTGTTTAAGGGGTTGTAAATTAAACCGTTAAAGAATAAAGAACAACCCCTTTTAACATTATCTATTAACAAGCGTTTCTAATATGTCATGCTGCAACGCCGCCGCCTTTTTTAATTTATTTTCAAACACTTTAAATAGACCATAGTCGGCGTATATTTCAACCGAATGAATGCAACTAGTATAAAAGTTTTCATTTTCAATAAGTCGCGGATCGTATGAAACAAAATGACAATAAGAAGCCCCAGTAATAAATAATTGGTGTTGAACTTGATAATAGTATTGTTTATTGTGTTTTAATAAATCTATACCATTTTCAAGATTTAAAATATTATCTATATGGTTTTTACGGTTGTAAGGACATTTTATTTCTATTAAAAAGTTTTCCCCGTCCGCGTCTATTCCTTCGCCGTCGGGGCTTGCACCCGTCCACAATTCGGGGCAGTCATAAAAGCCGCCGTTTTGTATTTGTAAGTCTTTAATGTCGGCAAACATTTGGCGGGCTTCGTCTTCGTGTTCTTTTCCCCAGTCAAGCGCTGCGCCGTATATTTCGGGGGCTTCGCCGTATATTAATTCGGTTGTTTTTTCTTTAATATACGTTTTTGCGGTTTGGGACATTTCGCCCGCTTCCTTATCTTTTTTTGAGCGTGGCTCAGTCATTAAATTATATATTTCGCTGCTGGTAAATTTACCAAGTCTTAAATTTTGCCATTCTTCGCCGCCCTGTTCTACATCGTACTTTTTAACGTTCATAATTATTTGTTTTTTAGCTTGTTTATTAAATCGTTTTTACTTTGTTCTTTTTCCTGTTTTTTAAAGTCGTCGGCTTCGTCCTGCCCGTAAATATTAAATTCGTAAGCATTAACCAATTTTAAAACAACGCGAGAAAGTGCGCGTTTTTCGGCTAGCATTAAGTAATAACTAGACGTACAATTAGCGGGGCTAGCTTCGCCGAAAGTTTCAACTTTTCGACCATTTAAAAAGCCGTAAGCCTTAACCGCTGCATAATCTTTGTCGATCTTTACAACGTCAAAAGTAACGTTTATGTCTTTTGCCCTTTGGATTTTTTCTATACCTGTACGGGTTATAATAGTATAAAACCCTTTTTTATGTTTGTATGTGTCTTCGGGTAATAGTCCGCAATCCTTATACAAAGCGTTTAAAATTTCTTTTTGTGTCATTTTTACGGGTTGTTTAGGTTTTGGCTTTACGGTTTGTTTAGCCCCTATATTAGCCGCCATTTGTTCGGCTTCCATTTGTAGGGTAAATATTTCTTTTTGTCGTCCCATACTTTTAAAATTTTGTTTATTATGTAATTATTAACGATAGCAATATTAAATATTAAAATTATATTTTGCAAATTTTTTGCAATATTTCGCAATTTTTAAAAATAATTTATATATTCGTGAATAGAAAAATAAAAAACACTAAGTATATGCAAACACTATTAAAAAAGATCGCAAAAAACATACGTCGCGACATGAAAGATAATAATATTTTATTTCTTAATGCTTGCCCTTATCCTGTAAGTTGGCGAACTATTAACACAATTTTAGACGCAGCCGAAAAAAACAAGGATTTTACATTCAGTATTCGCACATTATCGCGCCTTTGTGATTATTTTAAAATAAATTACGAAATTAAGGGGCGAAACATTTATTTGAGATATGTTAACAAAAATAACAATAAACGGCATAGTACACGGCTTGAACGGTAAACACGGACTAATACGCGAGCATTACCACACGGCAAAGCGAAAAAAAGAAAAATATACACTTTTAATAAAAAGCCAAACGAAGAACAAACACGCGGGGCGGGTTACAATTAAATACATTGGCTATAAATCGCGGTTCATGGACTGGGACAACTTCGCGGCCAGTTTTAAACACTTAGGCGATAGCCTAGTAAATGCTGGGGTAATAGTTGACGATAAACCCGCTATAATTGTAAAATTCACACCTATACAAATAAAGTCAAAAATTAAAGACCAAAGGGTCGAAATTATTATAAAAGATTATGACAATGATTGAAAAACAAAACGAAATTCATTTTAAAAATTTTATTGAAAAATACCGCGTATATAAAAGAAGACGCGGCGAAAAAGCGGGCGGGTATATTTATAGCCCAACGGGCGAAGATCGCGACCATGTTTTAAACCAAGTTAGACACCCTTATAAATGCTTTACGGTTTGGACGGTATACCATGAAAAGGGGCGAAAAATAATAAAGGCGGGTTATAATGTTTCAAAGTATAGAGTAGGGCATATATTAAGCGGTAAAAGGTGGCAAGATAAAAACAAAGAAATTTATTTAATTAAATAAAATATTAAAAATGAACGACACAAAACAAAGATTTATAATTAAGTATATATATAAGCCAACAAACGAAAGTAAAATGTATGTAGGGGAAATATACGAAAGCGCTATAAATACATTAGGCGGTATGCTAAAGCTAAATGAATTTTATACAGTAATATCATACAATTTCGACTATTAAATGCAAACACCAAATTATTACACGGTATTAACCCCAGCCGTAAGGTATAGCGATAAAATAAGCGACTTTCAAAAAATATTGTTTTCTGAAATTGTCGCCCTTTGCAATACGTCGGGGGTTTGCTTTGCATCAAATAAATATTTTTGTAATTGCTTTAAAAAGTCAAAAGTAACAATTTCACAAAGTATATCTAACTTACAAAAAAATGGTTTCATTACGCTTGAAATAGACACCGAAAAAGGTAATAAAAGAACAATTACAATATGTAAAGGAATTGAACGACCTATTAAAGAAAAGTTTAACACCCCTAATAAAGAAAACTTAAACACATATAATAAAGTTATTATTAAAGATAATAACACTATTAATAAATATAATGTTAATAACTATGATTTATTTAATACCTTCATTAGCTATTACAAAAAACAAACGGGGCAGCGATTAAGAATACCAACACAAAAAACCAAGCTAGCCGCTAGCCAAAAATACAAGCTATTTGCCGCCCGAATAAATGACGGTTACACCTTAGACGATCTTAAAAAAGTTTTAGACGCTAAAATAAAAGACTGGGGCGAATGCGACAAAATGAAAAAATACATTCGAATAGCTACCCTTTACAATAAATCGAACTTTGAAAAATATTTAGACGAAGCCGAAAATATAGACAACTTAAATACAAACGTTTCTAAATTGCCGTGTATTAAACGATATTTTAAAACCCGATACAATACTAAGAAATATAATTTAATGGCGACACGGGGCAAAATAGACACCTTTAAAGGCCTTTTTAGTGAAAACTTTAATTATTTGAAAGAGTTTAAAAGCAATTTTACCAATAATTCGATAAATGAAATGGTACTTTTTGAAATTGCGTTTACGTCGTTAGGGTCGGACAAATTAACGGGAACCACAAAAGAAAAAAAATTAAATTCTTTTCTAAGGTGGTATAATAAACAAAGCGATTATTTTAGAAATAAAGGCGACATTTTACAAATTATCTAAAATTAAAAAGTATGCAATCAATGACAAGTATTAGCGGGGGCAAAACGTCCGCATATTTAGCCGCAAATTACAAAACCGATTTTTATATTTTTGCATTAGTGCGAACCGAAGACAAAAATTGTCTTTTCAAAGATCGCAAGCTAGCCCAGCAAGTCGAAGACAGGATACAAAAGCCTTTTATTGGAACGCTCGAAGACGATATAATAATAAACACTATATTTGATCTAGAGCAATATATACAAAAGCCTATAATATGGGTAAGCGGGGACACTTTCGACACGGTTTTAAAAGTAAACGGTAATAAATTACCTAACAACTTGATGCGATATTGTACTAAATTTATGAAGCTAAAACCTATTTTTGATTATTGGCATAAAAATATAAATAAGCCTATTAATATGAATATTGGGTACAGGTCAACCGAAACGCGGCGAGCCGAAAACATGAAAGAAAAACTAAATAAAAACGGTTTATTAGAATTTAAAACTATAATAGGCAAACATAAAAGCGGTTTAAATAAATGGGCAGAAATAGAATGGCAAAAACCAAATTTTCCATTAATTAACGATTTTATAGAACGTCAAGATATTGAAAAATATTGGCGAGATAAGCCCGTAAAATTTGCCCCCCTTAATAATTGTATAGGGTGTTTTCATAGGTCAGCCGCTTTATTAAACAAAATGTCTAAGCTACACCCCGCAAAGTTTGAATGGTTTATAAAACAAGAAAAAATTAAAAACGATGAATTAAAAAAGCGCGGTATAATTAAAGACGGTAAAGACATAGCAGGATTCAAACAGTATTTAAGATATGAAAAGATAAAAGAAATGAATTTTACACTTACAATTCCTTTTGATTATGACGGCGAAGGCTGCGAAAGCGGTTTTTGTGGGTTATAATTAGTATATTAAACAAACCAAAATTAAAAAGTATGTTAAAAGACGCTATTAAACTACATAAAAGCGGGTTTAAAATAATACCCGTTAGGCAAGACAAAACGCCCGCGTGTCGTTGGTCGGAATACCGAAAAAGCCAAAACCTAGACGACATAAAAAAACTATTCGCAAGCCATACCGAAGGGCTGGCGATCATAACGGGGGACGGGTTAGAAGTTATTGATATAGATTTAAAATATAGTTTAGACCCCTTCAAATTTTTAGATGATATTTGTAATCGTATAATTGAAACAATAGGCTTACAGGATTACGAAAGTTTAATATTTATACATACACAAAATAGGGGGTTTCATATTTACTATAAAACCGACGTTGTAGAAGGTAATCAAAAACTAGCTAGCCGTTACACAACGGACGAAGAACGAACGAACCCCAACGATAATACACGGGTATTAATCGAAACGCGGGGGCATGGTGGCTACGTAGTCGCACCCCCTACAAATGGCTATAAATACGACGCCCCAGCGCGTACACTTGAACAAATACCATTTTTAACGGACTTTAAGCGCAATAAATTAATTAAGGTTTTAAAAGAATTTAACCAAACGGACGAACACTACAAACGCGCCCAAATATCGACACCCTTAAAAGACTTTTCAAGTAATAAAACGACTATTGAAGCCTTTAACGATTCGCACACTTGCCGCGAAATAATAGAAGCGAACGGCTGGAAATTTCAATATACACAGGGGCAAAACGATCTATATAGGCGCCCCAACAAAGACAAAGGCGTAAGCGGGGGTTATTCTCAAAGCCTTAACCTTTTTTATTGTTTTACATCGTCCACCGAACTAGAACCAAATAAAGCATTTAACCCGTTTCAATTATATACTTTTTTTAATCATTCGGGGGACTATTCCGCAGCTAGTAAAGAACTTTATAAAATAGGGTACGGCGATAGACTAGAAAAACAAGACTTTAAAAAGCAATTAAATATAATAAGCGACGAAGTACGGCAAAAGGAAAAAAACACCGATAGCAACTTAATGCAAAGTATATTTAATACAAATTTTGATATACATATAAAACCGACAATAAAACCCAGTACATTATTTTTAGTTGACCCATTAACCAATAAAGAAACGGGTATAGGTGGCGAAGGCGAAATAATCACATTTTTAGGTTTGCAAAAATCGAGAAAGTCGGCAATAGCCAGCGCGGCGGCTAGTTGTTTTATACAGGGGGTTAATAGTTGTTTAAATTTTCGGGCGGCTTATGACGGTAAAAAGATTGTACATATAGACACAGAACAGGGCGAATATGATTATTATAAAACGTGTGAAACAATGCTAAATTATGCAGGACACAACAACCAAAACGCAAATAATTTTTATAGTTTCCGTTTGACTAATTACACCACACTACAAAAGGTTCAATTTTTGGATTATATAGTTAACAAATTAGATGATATAGGTTGTTTATTTTTAGACGGTATAGTCGATTTGTGCAAAGATTACAACGACTTAAAAGAAGGGCGCGAGATTGTGCAATACGTGCGGCGCTTATGTTCAAAACATAGCTTTTTATTAATGAATGTTTTACACAATGCCCGCAGCACAGGAAAAGCGCGCGGTCATTTAGGTACGGAACTATTAAACAAAGGAAAATGTAATATAAACATCGTAAAAGATAAAGAAGGCGGGTATAGTACATTAACGATTGACGATCTACGGGGCGCACACGAACCGCAAGGCTTTGACTTTTCTCATAATCATTTTGGTCAATTAGAAATAGTATAATTATGGATTTATTCACATTATCGATAACACAGGAACACCAAAAGAAAGCCGCCAAATTAGCCGACAAATACGCTTATAAAGGCTCAATAATGAAAGGGGCGCGAAACTATACAAGTAAGTTGAGCGAGTTAATAGTAGCCGAATTTTTAGGCGTTGAACTAAAAAATAAAATTGATTACGATCTTTATTATAAGGGTCAATATATAGATATAAAGAGTAATTACTGGGGCGCACCTAAACCCCCGCCCGATGATTATATTATTAAGCTACCCGACACATATAAACAAAAAAGCGATTGGTATATATTCACGGGCTTAAATGCCGCTTACGATAAATTATACATATTCGGGGCGATCAAAACAAAAGACTTTTTTTTAATAGCTAGACAATACAAAAGGGGGGACAAATTCACATTTTACGGTATGAACTATGAATATAAATGTAATACTTACGCGGTGGAGTTAATGCGTTTTAAAGCCTTTTGCACAAAGGCATACGGCAAGAAAGCAACCTTTTAACACAAAAGATAAATACAAAATAAATTAAAAATATTTTGCAAAAAATTTGCGAAATTAAAATTTATATATTAAGTTTGTTATGTCAATATGATACAAAACAAAACAAAACATTATGCAAATTAAAATAGAAAACGTAAAAGCAACAGATCAAAAAGAAAATTTTGAAGTTATCCAAAGATGTGTAAACTCAATAAGAGATACAAAAACATTAGAAGAAGCATATATCAATATTCAAAATGTAATAGAAAATATTGTTTTTTGGAAATATGGAAGGGGTTCAAATCATATTTGGGTATCATATTACAACAATGAAAGACTTTTATTGATTACAGAATAAAAACGGGGGCTTCGCCCCTTTCTTTTTCATTTAAAATAAAATAGTATGACACAACGCGAAATATTAGACGAAATACAAAAAAGCAGCCAGCAGATCGAACAACTAGGCGATTTAATAAACACCTTTCTAGCTTTGGCAAAAACAAAAAGCGATACAATAAAACACTTTAAATACTATTTACATTTCCCAAAACTAGCTAAAGAGTACGAAGTTGAACTATCAAAATATAAAAGGGCGGTAGATCGTTTAATTAATTACCAAAACAAAAAAATTAAAATACTTTTGACGCTATCGCAAAAGCTAAAAACGTTAAAATAGGAAAACAATAAAAAAAAACGTATATTTACAGTAACATACTGTTTTAATTTTTGTTTTGTAAAGGGTGCTAAATTTTAGCCCCTTTTTTTTATGCAAAAAATAAACCCCGAACCAACAAAGGAACGGGGCAAACTATCAATAAAACACAAAACCCAAATTATTATTTTTTTGATTCTACAACCTTTTCAACTATCAAGCCCGTATGTATCATAATTTGTAAAACGTTAATTAATATACTTTCGGCCTTTTCGGGAATAGTATTTAATTTTTCGGCAAACTCTTTTAAAATTTCGTTTTTAATAGTTCCGATCTTTTCCCATTCTTTGGGTATATCTTGACTATTTAAAATTAAATTAGGTAATTGAACGGCGTTATTAGATAGTTTCATAAACTGCCCTATCTTATCAAATACATTGCCCTTTTTGCCCTGTTCTTTTTGCTCTTTAAAGTGTTCGTGAATTTCTATACTTTCGTTTACTGTTTCGGCAATCCATAAAAGCCAATCTTTTAATACGCTTTTTTCTTGATCATTCATTTTTTTAAGTTTTGATAATTTAATAAAACAAAATTATTTATATTATAGTATATTTACAATATAACTATAAATAATAAAAAAAATGTTAATATATGCTAACTCTTTACAATTATTAAATTTAGGTCAAAATATAACGATTGAAGAAAATAGCATATTATACACAGAATACACAGACGCCGACATTTACGCTGAGCTAGAAAGTACACAAAATAAAAGTATTATTACCTATCGTATTATAATTGACGAATTAATACATGACCCATTAATAAACGAACAAACAAAACACGTTTATAAACCCGATAGCGAAGGGCTATATAAATTAAAAAAAAAGAGATACACACAAAAAAAGTTTTACGAATTTTTATGTAATACGGTATTTAATAAAGGGGTTTTTAATTGCGATCATTTAAAAAATAGTATTTGTAATTTTGGCTTTGCTGGCGTCTATTACTTTGAGAATAAAAGCCAACGTATATTAACATTAAAAGACTTTACAGGCTCAATAATAGGGGCATATAAGGACGGTAAAAACTTTAAATTACAATAATAAAATGCCTAGAAAGAAACTAAATATAAATTGGGAACTAGTCGAAGACTTAGCCACAAAACACTGTACAGGTACGGAAATAGCCGCGACATTAGGGGTACACCCGAATACACTATATTTAAAAGTTGAAGAAAAGTATAAATGTGGTTTTAGTGAATTTTTGAACCAAAAAAAAGAAAACGGGCGCCAGCTATTAAAAAAAGCTATGTTTGAGCAAGCATTAGACGGCGATAAAACCGTTTTAATATGGCTATCAAAAAATTATTTAGGGTTTACCGATACGCAAAGAATAGAGCAAAAAACAGAAATTAAAACCGAAAAAGTAGACCTTTCAAGTTTAAGCGATGACGAACTTAAAGAATATATCAAAATTACCGATAAACTTACAGGCGCTAAAAAGTGAACTTTGCCGCCGTTCTTTTATTGAGTTTGTACAAGCTACAAAAAAAGATTATATAGTAAATTTTCATCATGAAATACTAGCCGACTATTTGCAAAGATTCGCAAAAGGGGACATTAAAAAACTTATGGTATTTATGCCACCCCAGCACGGCAAAAGCGAACTTACAAGCCGTAGGCTACCCGCCTATTTGTTAGGTCTAAACCCTAAGTATAAAATTGTCGGCTGCTCTTATAGTAGCGATCTAGCAACACAATTTAATAGGGACGTGCAAAGAATTATAGACCACGAAACGTATTATAATATTTTCCCCGAAACAAAAATAAATTCTAAGAATGTGAAAACGTCCGCACAGGGCGGCTATCTTAGAAACGCGGATATATTCGAAACGATTAATAATAGGGGCTTTTATAAGTCTGTTGGGGTGGGCGGTAGCCTTACGGGTACGGCGGTAGATATTGCCATAATTGACGACCCCGTAAAGGATGCCGTAGAAGCGCAAAGCGCCACAGACCAACAGCGCAAATGGGATTGGTACACAAATGTTTTATTAACACGTTTACACAATGATAGCCGCCAATTAATAACCATGACACGCTGGCATAAAAACGATTTAGCGGGTAAAATATTAGACATTATGCCCGAAGGGTGGGAAGTGTTACGACTAGAAGCTATAAAACAAAACGTAAGCCACCCAAAAGACCCGCGACCATTAGGGGCTGCACTATGGGAAAACCGACACAGTAAACAGAAAATAATGAGCATTGCAAAGTCTAGCCCGCAAACATTTAACGCCCTTTATCAAGGCGACCCCAAACCAAACAAAAGCACGGTTTACGCTACGGGTTTTAATTACTCAATGAATGTAAAAGAATGTAAATTTAACTCCGCTCTACCTTTACATTTTACGGTAGATTTTAACACATCGCCCTATATGTCGGGGCTAGTTATTCAAATAGAGTATATTAATAGTCTTTGGAAAGGTCACGGCGAATACTGGCAACTAAATGTAATTGATAAACTTGCATTACAAGCCCCTAATAATGACGCGAAAAGTTTAGGGCGTTTCTTTGAAGCGAAATACCATGAATATATAAAAGACGGATTTTTTCTATATGGCGATGCTAGCGGGAAAAATAACACGGGCATAAGCAGCAACGGCGACACTATAAAAACAAAAACATTATTTAGCGATTTACTGAGCGGGCTAAACAAATACACGGCTTATAACGTAATAGAACGCGTGCCGAAACAAAACCCTAAATATAGAAGTATTGGTAAAAATATGTTAGGGCGTCGCGTGTTTTTAAATGAGTGTTTACAAGGTAGCAAGCCAATTAGAATACATATAAACCCCGAATGTAGCGAATTGATCGCCGACTTTGAAGAATGCACGCAAGACGCAAACGGCAAGCTAGCAAAGCCAAAAAGCAAAGGCGGCATAGAGTTACGCGGGCATATGTTGCAAGCATTCGAGTATTTTATATGTTACCCCAAAAGTTTAGGGTACTTAGCAAAAATGAATAATATTAAAAAATTAGCATAAATGAAAGACTTAACTATACAAGTTATTAAAGGATTAAGGCACAAAGAATATTATAGAACCGTAGAAATTGCTCACTTTTACACGCAAGTTGTAGACGGTATTGGGCAAGGCGAGCTAGTTTTAAGCCTACGCGATAGAGAAAGCGAAGCGCAGCAAATTCAGCGTTTAAAAGTTACCCAAAACCGTACAAAAGCGATATATGGAAAACTAGAAAGTTTTTTAAAACGGGTATATAGAACCGATAAAATAAACCTAGACGTAAAAACGGAAACCGAAACGGGGCAGCAGCTAATAAATAGTAGCCTTTCAAAATATGGAAACAATGGCGAAACATTGCTACAATATAGCGAAGATTTAGCGTTATTTATGAATGGTAAAGACCCTAACGCGTTGTATTGGGTTAAACATGAACGTATAAATAATATAGACACTTTTGAACCCGTTGTATTTAATAGTGATTGCGCACTATATTATGAAAAAACAAAAGGGGCGTTAAATAATATTGTTTTAATTGATCATTTAGACGCTCAATACTTAGACGGGGCAAGTATGAAATATAAAAATATATGTATTTATTATACATTTACGGCGGGCGTGTTAGATATAAGCGTAGAAATAGACGCCGACTTAGCCACAAAGTCAGATTTTTATAAGCCTTACGAAGTATACGAAAAAACAAGTTCTTTAAAGATTGGCAATAAAATATTTAATACCTATTCTTTTGAATTAGAAAGCGAAAATATACCCGTAACAACTATCGGATATAAAAAAGATAGAATTACAGACGGTAATACATTTGTAAGTTTTTGGGACGATTCAACCGAACTATTTAAACAATTAATTAATGTTGGCTCTCAATATGACATTAGTTTAATACTACATACATTTTTACAAAAAATACAATTATACACACCTTGCGATTATATAGATAGTAGCGGTGCAGAATGTCGGGCGGGCTATATGCACCCCAGTAATAAACTTTGCACGGCTTGTAACGGCACGGGTAAAAAAGTACATACCAGCGCGCAGGATGTTATCGAAATTGAATACCCCGACGACGACACGGTTAAAATATTGCCGAAAGATTTAGTTTCCTATGTTACAATGCCCTTTGATATTGTGCAACACCAAGCAAACGAAGTGTACGGCTACCCGTCTAAAATTACAGAAGCCGTTTACGGTATTGACCTTACACATAAACCAAACGCTGCGACAACTGCAACGGCTAATCAAAATTTTTATGATACCGCCTATGATATGATGTTCGAGTTTACAAAAGCCCCCACACACATTTTCAAATTTACGGTCGATATTATAGCGCAAGTTTTAAATTTAAATAGATATTCTTCAAATCTAGTGTATAGTAATAATTTTAATTTAGAAACAGAATACGATCTATTTACACTTAGAGAAGCCGCCGTAAAAGCTGGGGCAACCCCCGAAACACTAGAAGCAATAGACAAACGTATACTAACAAAACAAAATAAAAATAATGCCGAATATATGGCAATATTCAAAGCTATGCGTAAGTTTTTACCCTTTTCGAATTTAGGCGCAGACCTTAAAAAGAATTTAGTTTTGAGCCTACCCGACAAAAACAGGCAAAAAACGCTATATTTAAACTTTAACGAAATTACAAACGACATACTAGCAAACCGCAAAGACTTTGTATTATTAGACTACAACGCCCAAAAAAATATCATTGAAAGTTATATTGAAGAATATAAAGAAAGGGCGTTAAATGACAATACAATAGTAAATATAAGGGATAGAGTTATAGAAGAAGAAGCCTAAAAAATGGACGATTTAACAAACAAAAATATAGACAAAAAAGCACGGCAAAAAATAGCAACCGTAAAAAAAAGCGAAAAGAAACTAATCGAAATAGCCGCCAAGCAACAAAGAAAGCTAAATAATTTTCTTATTAATACTTTTATGCCGTCGCTAGATATTAAAGACGGGAATATAATAAACAATACCAACAATTTAAAAAAGGTAAATACGGCGGCAGCGCTAAAGCGTTATTTGAAAAATGTAATTAATGAAAGTTTATTAAGGGCTTACATTGAAGGGTACGAAAATATAAATAAAAACACGGCTAGTTTATACGATCTTTACGAACCAACAAAAGCGACAAAAGAACGTATTTTTAACCGTTCCGATATTATGGCCGACGGCTTTTTAAAAGAGTTATTTGATAATAACGAAATACAAAAAGAAATACAGGGGACTTTACGCGATGCAATAGCAACGGAAATTAAAACGAGTGAATTAAAAAACCTATTAACGCAACAAATTAAGGGTACTGAAGAAAAAATGGGCGCTTTAGAAAGTTTTCACTATTCACAGGGGCGCGACAGTTTCCAAGCGCACACTAGGGGGCTAGATGTTCAATTTGCAAAGGCGTTAAAACTAAACTATTTTATTTATCAAGGGGGCGTAATAAAAACTACCCGCGACTTTTGCGACGAAAGGAACGGCGGCACATTTACGCGCGAAGAAGTCGAAGACTGGCAGGGCTTAACGTGGCAAGGGAAAAAAGACGGCCATAATATTTTTACTGACTTAGGCGGCTATAATTGCCGCCATGACTTAACGCCCATAACTTACGAACTTGCGAAACGAAGACGCCCCGACATTGAAAAAAGCAAATACGATTAAAAAATGAATATTAGTGTATATTTAAACGATGTATTATACAACCCCCAAAATTTAGGGGACTTTACAATAAGTACAAGCCTAGACACACAGGCGGGGGCGTTTCAATATGTTAAAACCTTAGATAATAATTTAGTATTTACGGGCGAAGCATACACGTATATTTTATTACATGGCGAATGTCAAAAGATAAAAGTAAAAATTTTACAGAATTGTAACGGCGAAAATTACGAATTATATAAAGGCTATTTTACATTAAATAGATGCAATATAAACGAAGACAGGAAAACAATAGAAGCCGAACCCCGCGAAGACACATTATATAATTGCGTACTTGATAATTTAGATCGTAAATTTAACTTTTTAGAAAATACCGAAATTGTAAGCGCTGAATATAGCAATAATATACAACTAGAATATAAATTAAACCCAATAAATGACGCCGTTTTAACTTACTACGGCGACCCCTTAGAGTGTGGAACGGCGGGCAATTATGTAAGCGCTTTAGGTTTGGGCTTTTTGTATTGCCGTGAAATTATAACCGTAAGATGTAACGGGGGGCAGCCACAACCGCCAGCGGGTACGGGGTGGCAACTATTAGTTAATAATTGTAAAAAAGGTTTTTGTACATTTGCCCGAAAAGCTAGCGTTTTTACGTCGTCTATTTTACCGTGTAGCGCCTTTTTTGCGAACCCCACAACTAGCCCGCCACCTGTTACGGCTTTAAATGAAAATTGGGTCATTGTGGCTAGTGTTACGGCGGGCGGTACTACATTAGCCTTTTATGTCGATTATAATTTTATACAAACACCGCAAACACTTACTAACGGGCGCGATCTTATGAGCGTTTTAAATTTCGGTTTGAATCAATATTGCCCCGAATTAGACGCCGTAAGCGAATTTTTTACAAGCGATGTTAACCCAGTAACGGGGGCAAGCCCCAGCAAATCGAAGGGCGTACAGTTGCACAGTATAAGCGATATAAAAAACCCCGCAGCAAGTGAAAAAGCGACACTAGAAGAAATAACATTAAAGGACATTTTAGAAAATATTGTTTCTAATCGTTTTAATTGCTTTTGGTTTGTTGATGAAAATAGTAAAAGGCTAATAATTAAGCACTATAAAAATTTAACCTTTACAGGGACAACAAATATAAACACACTAAGCCCCGAAAGTTTAAAGTATAAAAACGAATACAGGTATTTAAACGAAAACAACGCAATAACAGAAATTTTTGAAGGGCAAGACGACGACATAGACTTTGCGGGCGTCCCTATCGACTATAATAATAGTTGCGGGGAAACGGTTATAAATAGAAATTTAGGCGCTATTTATACAAATGTTGCATTTATCATAAACAACCCCGCCGAATTTGCCAATAATGGTATGGTTTTAATATTAAAAAATTCGTTAAATATTCCCCCAAATACAAGCCCGCCAAGTAGCACCGCCGAAAACGGGGCAATTACGGGCGAATATAAACCTAACGCGCCTTTGGGTATGGCGAACTTACAAGCGGCTTACTGGCGGCATTTTAGACCCTTTAAAGCGGGTGTATTAAACTTTGACGCGGTAGAATTTGAAACGGTAGCCCCTAGAAAGCAACAGGTTGAAATAAATATTAATGAATGTTGTGTATTTTTCTTTAATGAGCGTAATAAATACATAACAAATTTAACAGAAAACGGTATATTAAATAAATACGTTTTCAATTTAAAAACAAATAGTTTAGAACTTGAAATAATATATTAATATGTTTTATATAAATAAAAATACGGCGACACTATCGGGCGGGGGCTTACCCATAACAACCGAAACGAATTATTTATTTACGGTAAGAAGCGAAAACAAGTATATAACTAGTCGCGGTTTTTGGCGTGTACCGTCGGGGAAATTACCAACTTTTCAAATATTTGTACAGGAAGACACTCTATTAAGCGCATCTTTATTTATAACTAACGGGGGCGCAAATTTTACGGGCGTAATTAATATACCCGCCGCAGCGTTCACGGTTAACGCAATAGAAAAAAACGGCGTTAATTTTTGGGTGTGGGAAACTAGCGACGCCTACACATTAGCGGCAGCGGTAGAAGGTAGATACTTAATAAATTTAGTATTACAGAATAGCGTTACAAGTAAACAAAGTACTTATTATAGTGAAGAATTTATAATTTCAGATTGTTGTTAATATGGATTTAGACGACTTTAAAAACAACCTTTTAACGTTAATTAATGAAATTAACAACACCCGCGAAGAAGAAAGCGTAATAATTGCGCAGGAATTAGCCGCAACGGTTCGCGATAGGGTGCAAAATGACAAAGAAGACGCACAGGGGGCAAGTTTTGGCACGTATTCGACGGCAGTAGTCCCGCAATGGTATTTTTATAGCAAGGCTTTAAGCGGGGGCGCATTAGATCGCATAAAAGCGGGCGCATGGTTTCAAAGTTATGAAGAAGCACGGGCAGCAAATAACTTGCCTATTGACGCCGTAAATTTTACTTTTTCGGGCGATATGTTCCGACAAATAGGGGTTACTAATATTGAAAACATCGGGTTTAGTACGTCGGTAAGTTATGGCGGTCAAACTGAATACGCAAAAAATATACTAGAATATCAAGCCCCTAAATATGGTAATATTATACAATTTTCAGAAGAAGAAAAACAAACGGTATTAGATGCACACAAAGAAAGAATAGGCAAAAAATTTAATAATTTATTATGATAGATTTACTAAGCGCTGGGCTTGCTGAATATGGTACAAGGGAACTACCCCGAAAAGAACACAATAAAAGAATTTTAGAATACTTTGCCGACATTGGACATGAATGGGTAAAAAACGACGAAACTGCATGGTGTAGCGCTTTTATAAACTACATAGCCAAAAAAACGGGCTACCCTTACACGGGTAAGCTAAACGCTAGAAGTTGGCTAAAATTAGGGCAAAGCGTAATAGATGCCCCACAGTTAGGCGACTTAGTTATATTTTGGCGTGAAAGCCCGCAAAGTTGGAAGGGTCATGTAGGGCTTTTTATTCGTAGTGGAAAAAGTAATATATTTGTATTAGGGGGCAATCAATCAAACGCCGTAAACATAAAGGCATACCGAAAAGATAGACTTTTGGACATTAGGCGACTAAATAAAATAAAATGATATTACAATATTTAATAGAGAGTTTAATAAAAGACGATTTACAAAACTTATCTTTTGTTGATCGTTACGGCGGCATAGTTAAGCCCGTAGAAATAAAGCAACAAACTACAACAGGAACGACAAAAAGTATATACCCCGTTAGTACAAACGTAAATAATAAAGATTGTTTTAATAACGGTTTTTATCAGCACTTAATACCCGACGATAGTAAAAAAAGTATTATGTATTGGGAACTTATAAACCCTATGCAAAATATAGGCATGACCCCACGCGTAAATAAATTTAATAATATACGATATAGGGGTACGGCGCGCTTAGTTGTGTGGCTTAATCTTAAAGAATTAGGTTTTACAATTACACCGCCTTTAGATGTATCAAACGGGGCTATTTTTACGCTGCCCGAAATTATAAATACAATTAGTTTGCAGGGTAAAATAAGCGGGGGGCTATTTGATAAAGATAATATTACGATAAAGCCAAGCAAATATATTCTAGATCAAAAAGCAATATTTAATAAATACACCTATTCGCAAGATTATAATTATTATTTATACCCCTTTAATTTTTACGCAATAGATGTATTATTTGAATTAGACACTTGTTTAAAAAATTCTTTTCAATTTGAAGTTAATAGCGCGATTGATTGCCTAAACCCTTAATAAATGGACTTAAAAAGTAAGAAAGTAAAAATAAAAATTGATGTATTAGAAGCTATGCACATTTTAAGCGTTTTAAAAATTGTTAGCGAAGGTTTAGCCGAAAAGCCCCGAAATTTTGAAAACTATTTATTTAAACAGGCTTTAAATAATTACGAAAAGCAACTAGAAGGCAGTCTAAACGAAGAAAAGGCAGAATACGCCGCCGACAGTTTCGACATACGCGAAATGATGTATAAACTAGAAAACGAATAATTATATTATGAACGATTATTTACTTTTTAAAATATGTTTTTTGTCGGCTTGCTTTGGTTGGTGCTATGTCGAAAAGTTAACGGGTAACAGACAAATTTTTGATTTTATGCAGGCATTACACGAAAAAGCCCCCGAAAAATTGCGTTATATGCTGGGCTGCTCTTATTGTTTAAGCGGGTGGGTTGCTATGGTTTGCACGGCTATAAATTGGCGACACTTTGAAAGCCCTATAATATATACGATAATAGCCGCCCCTTTATCAATGTTTTTTGTAGGGGTAGTTTTATTTTTTAATGGATATATAACACAAAAATATTATAATTAATGAGCGACGAAATAAAAGAAAGGTTAGAAAAAACCGACGCTAAAATTAAGGGGGTTGTAGGCGTTAAAAGCATAAAAGACGGGGACACCTACAAAAAAGACTTTACGGCAAACGGTACTAATTATAAAATTTTACCGATAGATGAAGTGTTTACGGTGGAACGTATGACGGCCTATCAAAATATTAATTTAATGTTTTCGTTAGCTAGTACACCCCTAGAAATGCACAAAAACATACAAAAGTATAAAGACATAATTATACGAATGTGTAGCGTCGAAACGAAGGTAAAAGCAACCGACGAATTAATAAGACATACATATAATTTACTAGATAGCTTTCAAAATAATACGAACCGTTTTCCGCAAGGCTTATATATATGTACATTGTTTATAATTAGAGAAAACGAAAATATCAGTAAATGGTCGTTTGATTTAGCCGACGAAAAAATAAACGACTGGGCGGCTGAAGGGTTAAACATGGTTGATTTTTTAGGGCTAGCCATAGCGCACTCGGTCGAATGTCAAAAGATTTTAAATTTAAGCTAGGCGATTTTTTAAACCCTAGCGGCGGCGACTATGGCGGAAGATATAAGGAAGTAAGATATTCAAACAAAACCTTTTTTTATGTTGATAACGTTAAAAAGAATTACGAAAATATATTAGATAGTTTAGGGCTAATAATGGACAACTCTAATTATAGCCCCGAATACTTAAAACGGCTTTATGTCGTTGAATTTTATCAAATATTGTATAAGATTGAAGAAAAAATAAGGCGTAAACTTAAAGGAAAATAAAAAAAATGGCTGAAGAAATAGAAATAAGGATAGTTGCGGATGATACCGAATTAATTAACAGTTTTCAAAATATAGCGGGGCAAGCCGAAGAACTAAGCGGCACTATTGCGGAAACTGGCGAAAGCATAGGCGCGGGGCTAAGTGCTGGCGGGCTTGATAATTTAACCGAAGGACTAGAAGACGCAGGCGGCGCAGCCGTTGGGGCGTCTAAGGGGATAGGCAAAGCTAGCGGGTCAATGTCTAAATTTACGCGAATCGGTGGGCGTGGTGCGTCTATGTTGGGGCGCTTTGGTGGCAAATCGGGGCTGGTAATTGGTCGGCTGGGTAGTATGACCGCAGCGCTAGCGGGTACACCTTTAGGGGCGTTTGCATTAGCGGCGACCGCTGCGGCGGCTGCAATTAGTTTTTTTAGTAAATCAGTTGACACTAAAAAGATTTTAGAACTCGAAGACGGTATAAAGGACTTAACAAACGAAATAAAAGACTTAGAAGCGCAAGCCGAATTAATAGAATTAGACGTAACTGGCGCAACTGAAAGGGAAAAATTTTTAAAACGTCAAATAATTTTACAGAATGCAGTAAATAAAGCAGCGAATGATTTTGGACAGGCGCAGGCGTCTATTTTTGGGCAGGAACAAAGACTAATAGCATTAAGGGCAACGGGCGCAGAACGCGAAGAAATATTAACAGAAAGAAAACTTTTAAAAGAGTTAGAAAAAGAAAAAGAAGAAGCACGAATAAAAGAATTACAAGCCAAATTACAACTAAAAAAAGACGAATTAGACGAACAAAAACGAAAAGAAAATTTAGCACAAAAAGACATTGAACGCCGCGAAAAAATAAACAAGTTATTTAACAAACTTATTACCGACGAAAGGCAAAAAGCAATACAAGCGGTAACAGATCAAGCCGCAGCACGCGAAAAAGAAGGCAAAGAAATAATTAAAAACCGTACACAATTAACACAGTTTTTAATAGATAATGAAAACTTTAAGATTGAGCAAATAAAGAAAATAAACGCCGAATTCGACGCAGCAGAAGCGGAAGCGAGAAAAGGATTACAGGCTCAACTAATTACGGACGCCGAAGAATTAGAAAAATTTGAAGCCGCCCGACGATCTAAAAAGCTAATAAAAGACATACAAGCCAGCAAAGAAAGCGCCGAAGTAATAGCCGAACAAACGGCAACGGCACAGGATAATTTAAATAAAGAATTAGCCGCCATTAGCGATAAATTCGCGGAAGAAAGGAAACAAAAACAAATAGATGAAAATAGCGAACTATTAGCCATAAAAGCCGCACAGGCTGAAAACTTGTTACAGGCGGATATTTCGACGCTAGAAGCTAAACAGGCTTTACAGTTTGCCGAATTTGCCGAAACAAAACGAACAGACGAAGAAATAGCACAATTTGAAAAAGAGCAGCAAAACGAATTAACACGGCTAACGCTAGAAGGCGAAAAAAAGCGCCTAGAAATAATACGCGACTTTAACAAGCAAATAACCGAAGAAGAAAAAGCGGCGTTAAACGCTCAAATTAAAGCCGTAAAGGCTCAAATTGATAACATAGGGGTAACGGTTCAAAAGGCAAGCGAAGACGCAAAAGGCTTAGGCGGTTTATTAGGACTTAATAAAGAACAAAGCGAAAAGGCAAACCAAGCCGCCGCCCAAATATTACAAAAAACAACCGACTTAGTGCGCAACGCCATAAACGAGCGTATTAATATTTTACAAGAAGAAATTGATTTTAGAGAAAGCCGTATAGACAATTTAAACACAGAATTAAGCAACGAAATAAAACTAAACGAAATTGGGAAGGCGTCAAATATTGAAAACGTAAAAGCGCAATTAGAAGCCGAAAAGGCGGCACGGGAAAAAGCCCAAAACGAAAGACAGGAAGCAGCGCAGGCGGCTTTTATATTAGATTCGGCGGTACAAGCGTCTAGTTTGGCCGTAACGATTGCAAACTTATATAAAAGCCTATCCCCGTTGGGGGCGGTTGGTATCTTATTAGCTACGACATTAACGGGGGTTTTATTATCGTCTTTTGTTGCGGGTAAAGCAAAAGCAGCCGAAGCGGCGGGCTTTGCCGAAGGGGGTTATACGGGGCGATCTAGGACGGGCAGCCGTTACGAACCCGCTGGCGTAGTGCATAAAGGCGAATTTGTGATAGATAAACCGACAACCGAAGCGCTAGGGCTACAAAATAAGAGTATGAAAGACTTTAAAAACTTAATGCTAGGCGAAGCGGTAACGGACAAAAACAACGCTATAAACGCTAAAATAACACAAAATAATACTAATTTAGATGCTATTAATAGGCAGTTATATAAAGACGCGGTAAAAAATGCGATACTGTCACAAAACGGGTTATTGAACGAAATTAAAAAAGCTATAAAAGAGCAGCCCGTTGTTATACCCGTTGGGGAAGGTCGCGCAATTATTGAACGCTATATAAATAACCGAAAAATTAAAGAAATTTTTAAATTTAAAAAATGATTTTATGAACTGGAAACTAGAAAGGGAACTGACCGAAGAAGAAAACGAACTTTTAAATTTTGTACATTTTCCCCGCGAAGTACGAATACAAAACCGCTTACAAAAGCGAATTAAAAAAACCGTTTCAATAGGTGGGTATATAAATAATCAAGCGCCAAAACTTGAAGACATTGTATATAATATAGTACCTAAAAACGTAGCTAATTATCAAAAAAAGAAAACATTAAGCCCCGAAACGCAAAAGGCAAAAAGTTGCTTACATATATATTTCGATAATAACGAAATAGAAAGCGAATTAAATTATTTATTAGCCACCTTTTGCACGCCTAAGCCTACGCCAAGTATGACGGTAAGTAAAAAGCCTTTAGATTCAAGCGCAGAAATTGAACCTTTAAGCGATCTTAAAAAAATGCAGGCTAAAAAAATGTATTTAGAAGACGGCGCAGACTTAAAAGAAATAGCAAAGGCGTTAAAACTTACGCAAAAAATATTAAAACCATATTTAAAATTACTAGATAATGAAATATAAATATAGAAAACAACGCCGTTATTGGGTGGCGCTTAGTTGTAGGGTATGGCATGAATGCAGCGAAGAACAAAAAGAACGTTTACAAAAAACTAGTAATAAATTCGAGTTTGCCGAAATTTTACCGCCAACACCTACGCCAAGCATGAAAAAGGCGACTAAAAAGAAAGCCGAAAGCGTAGCGGTAAAAGACGGCGAAACAAAAGACGCCAAAGAATGAAACAATTTTAATTAAATTAATGTATATTTGTTATGAATGAAGTACAGGACGCCGTACTTACGGCGGTAAGTGAATTATTTAATATTAATTCAAAGGATTTAGCCGAAGCGCTAGAGCAAAAAGAAGTAGAAAATTTAAGCGGGTTAATTAGCGAACTAAAGCCCTTAACTAAAAATTATTTAAACGTCAAACATGACGAATATTTAAACAAAGGTTACAGGCAAGCAAGCAAAAAAACAGAAAGGCTAGTAAAAGAAATTTTTAATAATATAGAGTTTAGCGGTTCATCCCAAGACGAAATATTTACAGAAATTAAACAAGCCTATACAACCGCAAAAAATGACACTACCAAAAAGTCAAAAATAACATTACAGGACGCTTTGCAGTCGGACGAAGTAAAAAGCTATTTAGATAAATTTAAAGGTTTTGAAAGTAAGTACAACGAACTAAATACAAGTTTTGAAACTTACAAAAATTTAAATTTAGTAAAGTCTAGGGCTTTAAATGTTTTAACGTCATTAGGTGCTAATTTCAGTAGCGATCAAAATATTAGACAAAGGCAAGAAAAAGCCTTTTTAAATGAATTGAAAGCGCATAAATTCCAGCAAACCGAAGACGGGCAAATATTAGTACTAGATTCGGACGGCGAAAAGCTATTTAATAAAAACGCGGGCGACTATTGGACGTTTAAAGATTTAGTAAAAACTTTGTCTCCCGTCGATTTTGTAGAAAGCAAGCCTAATAATACGCTACCAAAAAACAACGGCGTAAAAGGCAATATTTCAAATACTTACGGTTTAACAAACGAACAATTAAAAAATGTGAGTTTTGAAGACTATAACAAAGCACTACAAAGCGGCGACCAAGAAAAAGCCCAGTATTTATACAAACAAATGTTAAGCAATTACGCAACAACAAATAATAAATAATTTTTAAAAACTAAATTTTTTAGATATGCCAGATTTTACAAGTTCAGAGCTGCAAATAATTAAGGCAGCAATGACACAAGTTTTCCAAAATAAAGGAAACGTACAACCCGAACTAAACAAAACGCCCGTTACTGCGCCCGTTTTATTAGCAAACCAAACCGCAAAAGTCGAAGAACTGAAAGCGGGAAGCGGCGACGCTTGCGTAGGCACTCGTATATGGTATTCGGTAGCAGATGTAACGACAGTTCCCGAAATTTCTAGCACGGTTGTTAATTCATCTTGCGATCTTACAGAAGGTACGGGTTTAAGTACTGCACACGTTGATTATGATTTTAATGTTTTTTTAAAGCAAGTTATAGAATTAAACGACAAAGATTGTAATAACCTTTTTAAATTTCCCGAAAGAGTAGCAGAGTTGTTATTACATAAGCAGTCTTTAATGGTTCAAGCATTTAACAACCATGTTATTAGCGAACTAGAAGCAAACAAAACAACGGCAACAACTAGCGAATTAGTCGACAATGTCGCGGTAGTCGCTAACGATTACACAATTACGGGCGCTGAATATTGGACAGGCGACAAAGTACAGGAAACTATCGCAATTTTTGACCAATTAGCAGACAAACACGGGCTAGGCGAATACCTAGTTATTTGTGGTCGTTCTTTAAAAGTTGCCGCAACTATTGCAAGTTTTAACGGTGGCAATGTTGGCACTAGTGAATACGGCGCTAGCGTTGCTTTTTCAAGATCGCAATTATTTTGGGACACTAGAAACCTAGACACAGTTGTAGGCGCCGAAGTTGTTTACTTAGTAGACCCACGCGCTTATGCGTCTTATTTTTATGCTGAATACCCCGAACAAGGCGAAGAACTAGGCGACGATAAGCAAACCGTAGTCTTTAGCCTACCTTTGCAATATTACAACAACTTTGCACAGGATAATACAAACGTTTCAACTTTAGAGTTTGCCGAAATGGGCGCTTTAATGCCAGCAAAAATCGATGTAAGATACCAAAAGAAATGCGACGCTACAACGTCAAAATATGGTAAACCTAGCCTAAAGCATTTTTGGGAACTTGATCTAGTGGCATTATTTGAACTTGCACCAAATGACGGCGCTAATACTGGCATCGTTAAAGTTGTAAAAGCATAAAATAAATGTTAGATTGTTTAATTAATACCGTAGGGCTTGCAGATACTGCGTGTAATTGCTGGGACAGTTCTAAACCTGTTGACTTTAGTACAATAAACGAAAGTAAAAGCGGGCTTTATGTTTCAGAAAATAACACTTTACCCGTAAATTGGGCAGCAGCTGGCGCAGATTGTGGCACGGGTTCGATATGGGATATGTTAATTCATGCGCGAAAGCAAGCCGTACGGTATTTTTTAAGCGATTTTTTGACCGCTATACAACACAAAAAAACTGAAAGATTTACACCGTTTAAAAAAATTGGCGACGATTATTACAAAAGCGGGGCTATTGTAAACGGCGATTTTGTCGGGTTTTGGATTGAGCCGTACGAAGTGCGGGGCGCTAAAATAATAATTGATAGTATAGATATAGCTATGTGGTCGGGCATTTTTGACCCTACAAGCATTGATATATTTATATATGATAGTTTAGACCTTAGCACCCCTTTAGCTAGCACTACGGCGAATTTAACGGCTAATAAGCAATATTTTACGGCGTCTTTGTCTACGCCATACATAATAGATTTAACAAATGTTAGGGACGATCTAAATCAAAGGTTTTATTTTGTTTATGAATTGCCGCGCGGCTTTGTGCCAGTTAGAAATGACACTGAAAAGGGCTGCGGCTGCTCATCTCAAAATATATATAGAGATAATCCATATTTAGCACTTTTAAATATTAGCGGCGTTCAAAGTAATAGTATAAACGAATTATTAAACCCCGTTGGGGCTAGCGGTAACATGAACGGCTTAGTATTAAATACTAAATTTGAATGTGATTATTATAGTTGGTTATGTGAATTAACGCAAGATATGACAAGCCCCGCAAGTGGCGACCGTTTAAAATTGGGTATGTGTCTAGCCGACACGTTACAAGCTAAGGCGGTAATGATTTTAATAGATTCGATTTTGACTAGCAATAGAATAAACTATTATACTATTATATCAAACCCCGAAATTTTATATTCTAAGCATGGGCATTATAATAAAATATATAAAAACGGTATTGATAACCTAGTTTATTATATGCCGAAAGATGTTACCGATTGTTTAGTATGTAAAGAAGACAAAAGAATTAAAAAATCTCAAATAATAATTTAAAAATTTAAAATTATGTCATGTAAAAATATTTTTAGTGTTGATTGTTCGACAATTAGCTGCCCTAGTGGGGCGCTAGGTGCTGCGGACGTTATGACACAGGACTGTTCAAGCGATATTAAAAGAAGTGAAGTTAATAGTTTAGTTTTATTTCATCCTACGCTAGGAACAGACCCGACGAGCAACTGGCCGACACCCGCCGCCGTTGATTTTTCAATAGACAACGCCGACACAACCGACGCCGATCAAAAACAATTTTTTGGGCGTGGCTCATTAGGCGAACCCGAAGCCGTTACAACGGTAATAAATGACTTTAGAGAGTTTACACTTACAAAAGAATATACTCTAACATTTACGATATTTGACATAGGCGGCGACACATACGACTACATGCGTAAATTAGAATGTGGGGCGGTTGTTCCTTTGCTTTTATTTACAACCGTAGGCGGCGAAATGTACGGCAATAGCGGCGGAATTTGCCCGAAGTCTATACAACCCAGTTTAATTTTGGACGAAGGAAACGACGCCATTAAACGCTGGCAATTAGTCATAAAATGGGAAGCACAAACCGCACCCGACGCAGTTACGAACCCTTTATAAATCGTTCATAATTTTAAAAGGTTGTTTATATTTATAGGCAGCCTTTTTTTTTCTTATATTCATAAAAACTTATTTTATGTACGCTAAAATTATTGCATATAATACAATCGCGGCATCGTCTAGCGGGGGGCTATGCTCAAATTTTAGTATTAACCAATATTGGAAAAGCGGTTACAAAAACGTTTTTTACTTATGTTCAAACACCGCCCGCCCAGTATTTGAAGATATAATAGAAACAACTACCGATAGTACAGGGCAAACTAAGCGCATTTTAAATACAAGTATTGAAAAATATAGCCTTTCAGTATTGGCGGCTAGCCCGTTACTATCTTTTTTAAAAACGATAGATAAGCACGAAGTAAAAACGTTTGAAATAATAAGCACGGGCGACACTTACAATATTAAAAATATAGATATTGAAGACGAAGGGGCAGCGCTTGACGTAGTGCAAAAGGTAAATATTACTTTTGAATTAGATGCTATTACTAATATAAAAGATACTATTTATGAAGACACAACGCAAAAGATAGCGTATTTCGATAATAACGGCGACGGCACACCCGACATAAACGGCGAAGCACAATACACGCCAACGGCGTTAAATTTTACAACCGATCAACTATACTATGAAGCGGACGGCGTAACACCTGCAACCGCTGGGGCGGTTCGTCTTTTGGTATATGCTGAAAGGAACGGGGAACAGGCGCTAATAGGTCGCTTTAGCGGTAATTTTGGCGATAGTTTTACAGATGCTACAAAATGGAATACCCTTCAAAATTTGTATAATTATTTTGATGTTTCAAATACGGTAGGACATACCAACCAAATAAAATTTTTTAAAAAGGCATGGGCAGAAGACTACGGCTATTTATCGACAGAAAGCGAAGACAGAGCCGTAAAGGTTCGTTTTGATCTAAGTATAGACGCGGGCGCATTTAATAGTACGACTTTAGAATTAGTGTACACCGTTAACGGGGCATTTTCGACAACGGGCGTACTTAATGGCGCAGCGAAAACGTACGGTATAACGACGGTTAATAACTTAGATTTAAAAACTACAATAGGCGCAACGGCAGACGCCCGCGTAATTGGCGCAACGTCAAATAGTTCATTAATTACAAGTTTTCAACAAATAGCGCAAACCGTTAGCACTGTAAAATATTTAATAGATATTGAACCTAGCGGCGAAATTTCCCATTCTAATAATAGTACAACGGGGGCGGGGTATTTAGCTAGTAGTTACAGGGCAAGCGATAACACGGGTGCAACGTCAACAAACGCGTTAAATTATTCGTTTGGGGTTTGGGAATTAGCACTAACAAAAGATTTACAACGGACTAACGTATTAAATTTTACTAGCGGTTTGTCGCCTTATCAAATTTTAATACCTTTTAAGTTTGATAAATTTGGTAGCTATACCGTAAACGGTAACGTAGTAAACAACACCGCCGAATTATTGCTTAATGGTGCAACCGCTGCGACGTTTTACTTAGCAACAGACGCCGCACAAATAACTAGCACCACCACACAGGCAACGGGCGCGGTAGCCGTTACACTACCCGATACAAATATTAATACATTACGTTTAAAAGTAGAAATAGGGGGCGCGCCTAATTTAGAAATATTTACAGAATTTGAAGCGCAGCTATACCCAATATTTTAACTATGCGATTGATTGCACAAAATACCGATACAGTAGAAACGCAACTAGGCGAATACTTAGCAACCGTAACGGCGGGAACTATT
>TARA_R100000655_G_scaffold75455_3_pt1 | contig 27764 bp, 25 predicted proteins | sample TARA_R100000655 | Tara Oceans TARA_R100000655 (sample SAMEA2622497) | marine metagenome | biome: marine biome (ENVO:00000447); feature: deep chlorophyll maximum layer (ENVO:xxxxxxxx); material: "saline water (ENVO:00002010), including plankton (ENVO:xxxxxxxx)" | depth 90 m
AGTAGCACATTACATGTTTATGATTCAGCAGGGCCGACTATAAAGTTTGAAAGAAGCAGTAACTCCAATTTAGAGTTCCAGTTTGGAACTACCAATACCTCAATTTTAGGTGCAGGGGAAATTCAGTTTAGGGCAAATGGTGCTACTTCTAATTCCTTTATTATTAACCACACTCAAATCCAATCAAACGCCAAGCTTCTCGTTAATACCAATTCAGGTATTGATGTTCACACAAGTGATACTGGAACCATTATCCAAAGTGGTAACTCATCTGCAACAAGTACACCCGATCAGTTTTTCATTAACCATAGCGCAGCTAATGTTGATATGGGAAACAACAGGGGCAATATAAAGATCACCAAAGGGATTTTGAATCCTATGTTTAGTGATCAAGGTGGTGGATTGTCAACAGAAGCAATGAGGTGGTCATATTATCCAGCTTCGTCTAGTTATTATTTATCATTAGCAACAGAAGTTCCAGCAAGTGGTGTGGTCAGCTACCACTGGAACATGAAGAATAATGGTACTGCTTACGACGATGTAATGGTATTTGATAGGGGGAATGTAGGGATAGGTACGTCATCACCACAAAGGGCTTTAGAAATTTCAGCAGCAGGAACAAGTGGGGGTGGTATTATGCGCCTTACATCAACAGGTGAAACAAGTGCTGGCGATGCTGTAGGTAAAATAGAGTTTTTCAATAGCGACACCACTGACTATACACAAGGTGTTATGGCATCTATTAAGGCTGTTGCAGGGCCATCAGGTGGTGAAGGTCATTTACAGTTCTTAACTGATATGCCCTCAGAAGGTGCAGAGGCTAATCAAGTTGCTTTGCATTTACACTCAAATGCTAATGTAGGAATAGCGAACACAAATCCATCCGCTTTACACACTGATGCTAGAAATCTTGTCGTAGGAAGTGGCTCAGGAAATCAAGGTATAACGATTTATGGCGGGAGTAGTAACAGTTCCAATTTGTACTTTGCTGACGGAACAACAGGAGATCAAGCCTACAGAGGATATGTGGTTTATAACCATAGTTCAGAAAAACTATTTATAGGCGCAGGTGGTGGTACACACTTAACACTTACTAATGGAGCATTAGTAGGAATAGGTACTACTAACCCAACAAGTAAACTTGAAGTATCATCGAACGGAGCGCATGGAATTAACATTTCTCAAGATACAACTGCTAGTACCTTATCGGGAAGATTGTTCTTGAGCAACGGCACAACCAACCAAGCGTGTACGTTATTTAACAGTGGTGGAACACTAAGGTTTGCGACAGGCGGTCATATAGGCAACAGCTCTGGTGACACTAGGATGACATTGCTTGCGGATGGTAGATTAGGGGTAGGTACTACTAGCCCTTCAGTTAAACTTGATGTTTATAATGGTTCTGGATGGGGCGGTATAGATATAGATGGAACTTCTGGAGGTGAATTAAGATTCCAGAAAGGAGGCGCAACATATCTTGATATATATGCCTCTGACGCAGGTAGCACAGGCTCAATTATTAGAGCGCAATCAAGTTTACAATTAGGTTCTAATAACAGCACAAACGCTGATCGATCTATCTATCTAAACTCAAGTGGTAATGTAGGAATAGGAACTACAAGTCCAGATAGAAAAGTTGTAATTGATGCAGGTTCTGGATATCCTCTAAAAGTAAACTCTACGCAAGACTACATGATTGGTCTTTCTAGAAGTGGTACGGAGCAATGGTGGTTGAAGGCGTATAGTAACGGAGATTTTGCGATACATGAAAATGGTGTTGCTGATCAACTACATATCGAGGCAGGGGGTGCTGTAGGATTAGGCACTACTTCAGTAAATACTGGAGTAGGTATCCAAGTAGCAAATGGTGCTATTTATGCTACAAATGGAGATGCTTATTTAGATACTATAAATGCAGGTTATTTTGCTTCTACTAGAAGTGCTGAAATAACATCAGGATCTGCTGGGACCGTTCGATTAAAAACATCAAGCAATGTTCAGTTAGAGGCTAGTAGTCAGGGATTTGTTCAGTTATCTCATACTGGATCTACAAGTGGAGGAAAGTTCTTAACTAGAAGGTACAGTGGAGATGATTATCTTAGTGTCTTCAGTACAGAATATTCTAGTGGGTCATTAGTACTTGGATATGGAGTTGCTGGAAAATCTGGAGCAGCAGGTTTTGTATCTACATACGATAACTTCTCAGGACATAAGACACTCCTGAAGATTAATCATAATGGAATCAATGTCCTTACTACAGGAAGTGCTACTACAGACACAGTAGGTGCTGACCTTTCTATGGCTGAAAGGTTTAGAGTGCAGGTTGATAAGTCCTACTTTAACAACGGGCCAGTTGGTATTGGAACTATAAGTCCATCAACACCATTACACATAGATCATACTGGTGACAAAGCGATTACTATCGAATCAGATGGAGATACAGATTCAAATTTCATCTTCATGAAAACTTCGGCTAGTACAGCTCAAGTTTATATTGGACATGAAACTGGTACTGCTGGAGCAAACTTCTCTGGAACTTTAGCAGGGTTTGCAGTTTTCGGAAATGTCAGCTCTGGTATGGGAACACAGTTCTTAACTGGTGGTGGGAACACCCATGTTAAGATGACCATCAGACACAGTGGTCAAGTTGGTATAGGTGTGACTAACCCTAATGATTATTATTTCAGCAACCTTGTCGTAGGAGATACGACAAGTGGGGATCATGGAATTACTATAAGATCCAGTAATGCAGCAAAAGGTGTACTAGCATTTGCAGATACTGATTCAGGAACTGGTAGGTATTCAGGTTATATCGCTTATAACCACTCTACCAACGACATGGAGTTTTACACTCTTGCTGGCAACTTTGCCATGATGATTGATGATGCCCAGCAGGTAGGCATTGGTACTACAAGTCCAAACTATTTGCTCGATGTTGAGAAGTCAGGGGCAGCAGTTCGCATCTACAACACAGATAATAATGGTAATACTGATCTGCGGATGATGACAGCAGGTACAACAAGTAATTGTAGAATCTTTTTTGGTGACACCGCTGACTCAAATGTCGGATCTATAATATATAGGCATAATGGAAACAGTTTAGCTTTTGAAACTAATGACGCAGAAGCTGTCAGAATAGATAGCTCTGGACAAGTCGGAATAGGTACTACATCTCCACAACAAGAGCTAGATGTCGATGGGGTTATTAAACAAAAGGTATATACACTTAGCACTTTGCCTACTGCGGGCAGTTCAACAATAGGAGCTAGAGCGTTTATAAGTGACTCTGCTGTACAGTATAATAGTTCCAATATAGGACAACAGGCAGCTTATGGAGGGGGTTCTTATTTTGTCCCTGTTTATTCAGACGGAAGTTACTGGTATATAGGCTAATAAAACACTTGAATCTACGTATTTACTGCATATCCTAACTATATTATGGAAGAAGTTACACTTAAACTAAATAAGGATCTAATCCAAGTAAACATCCAAGCTATCGATATTGCTGTTAAAGCTGTCGGTTTGAACGGAGCTGAAGCTTTAGTCGTTTTAGCTAAGACAATATCTGAGCAAACAGGCGAGACTGTCGCTCCTCCAGAGCAACCAGTAGCTGAAGAGGTTCCAGCAGAAGTAGTAGAGTAATGCGTTTTTATATAGAAATAGAAGATGATAATCATCTTGCTGGCATCACAAAAGCCAGAGAAGCGTACAACGCCTCCTTACCTTGGATAGATAATCCTGATTATGTAGAGCCTTATCTCTTGAAGGAGATGGTTAATCCTGATTATGAAGAACCTATAGGTGATCCACTTATAGAAAATCCTGATTACGAACCAGCAACTGAAGAGTTTGGGGAGCCTTTAATTCCCAACCCTGATTTCGTAAAGGGGTCAGAAGCCGTTGGGGAACCGCAGATTCTAAATCCTGATTACGATGAAGAGGACGAAGAGTCTGAGGAGTTCATAGATAATCCTGATTATGTTCCAGCAGTCGAGGAACAAGGGCCAGCAGTTATTGACAACCCTGATTATATAGAAGCTAAAGAAGCTGTAGGGGAGCCAATGATTGAAAACCCTGACTATGTTCCTGCTGTTGGAGAGCCTACAATACCCAATCCAGACTACACAGAAGGCACTCCAGATCTTCCACAAACCATTCCACAGGAAGGCTTTACAGAAGATAAAGACTACATGAAGTGGGTTATTGAGAAAGCTGCTGAGAGCTACGCCAAGGAGTTTGGTATTATTGATTAATTGTGGTATATTGCTCACTTTATGAGCAATAGCGAAATAGTAGCTAAAGGGGTTACAGGAGTGACTGGCTCTTTAATAGCAGTCACGATTCCGTATGCGGAAGTTATCCAATGGGGTATTCAAGTCGTTGGAGGACTCTTAGGTATCACTGTAGCTATAATTACTTTATACAATTTAATTAAGAAAAAGAAATGAACAAACAAGCAATATTAGGAATCATACGTCATATCCTTACTTTCGGTGGGGGTTTCATGACTCAGAATGGGTTAGCTTCTGGTGAGGAAGTAACTACTGGTGTGTCTGCTGCGGTTACTTTAGTAGGCGTTATTTGGTCTATACTATCTAAAAAGAAGTGAGGCACTTTTTCCGCATAATTGTATTAGCGTTAGAAGCTTATGTGAACTACACTAAAGGCAAACAACGCAGATACCTTTATGACTTGGAAGATAAAATTGATAAGCTTGCTGCTGATGGTAGCCCTGCTGCCAAGCTGCAACTTGAGCGACTTAGCGGGCGACTCCAGATTGAACGAAAGCGCAATATATGATCCCCCCACAATTAGCCTTATAAAAGGCTACGATTATCCCTTTGTAGAGGGTAATCTCATGGGTCGTGGTCAGAAGTTCCATAGTGATTTTTCGTACAGACGTGCTATAATTATAGGTAATGATAGCAATCTGCGTGGGACACAGCCGACCAAATGATTCAGGAGCAGCCTCTATAACTGGAGTCACTGAATGGGATTACAATTCTAAGTTAGCTGATATTATTTCAGCTAATATGAATATACCCCATAAGATTTATTCGACATATAAAGGAAGTAATTACTGGAGTGCTATGAAGTGGTTAGCTAAAACACTTCGATCTGATGGTGTTGATGCAGCTATAGAACTTCATTTTAACGCAGCGACTCCTTCAGCTACAGGACATGAGTGGTTGTACTGGAAAACATCAGAGAAAGGCAGATTGTTTGCCAGAGCTTTAAGAGATTCTTTTGAGGATTGTTTCCCGCAGCTACGTAGTAGAGGCATTAAAGAGAAAGGGAAAGGTAGTAGAGGGGCTGGTTTTCTAAGACTGACTCATTGCCCAGCCGTAATCGCAGAACCGTTTTTTGGCAGTAATGAGGAGGATTTTGATCTAGCTCTAAAGAGTATGGAAGGCATGGCAACTTCAATCGCTTCTGGTATAGAGCTTTACAAGGAGCTTTCAGAAAGGTGGTAATGTGCAACTCCCTAAATCTATATCGATTGCAGGTCAAAGAGTTAAACTTGAGTTAGTTCCTTTTAATGGGGACAGCCCTGACTTCGGATTATACCTACACGATAAGAAGACTATTGAGATAAACAAAACCCTCAAAGGAAAAAATTTAATTAACACCATCAGGCATGAAATGATGGAAGCTAGTTTATTAATAAGTGGTGTAGGCTGGCTTGAGAATTACGATCAAGAAGCTGTTGTTCGATGTATGGAAGAAATATTTTTTCCTGCATGGGAAACATTCCTTAAAAAAATAGATCATGAGTAAATTCAGCGAAAGTGGGTCTTTTATTTTATATAAACCCACAAGCGATGATATTTCTTTAGCTCACACAAGAGCTACAGCAATGGGTGTTTTACCTAATTCATTTACTAAAGGAATGGGTAGAATGACGGGATGTCTTGGTGAGATAGCTATTAATAAATTTATTAGTAAAAGTAAGTACGTAGGAGATAATCTATTTACGCACGATCTTGAACACAAAAAGAAAAGGATAGAAATAAAATCTAAAACTTGTAGTTCTATACCTAAACCTGAATATATCGTTTCAGTCAATACTCCTAAGAGTAAGATCCCTGACAACGACATTCATTTTTTCACCCGTGTTAGAAAAGATTTAATGTTTGTATGGATACTTGGATGGTTACCTACAACTAAATATTTTAGTGTCGCTACCTTTATGAATAGAGGAGATAAAGATGAGCATGGGTTTATGTACAAAGCTTCGGGATATCACACTGCGATATCTGAACTTAATCCTCCTAAAGAATATTCTTAGGTTAAGAGTAAGGGCTTTCGTCTTTCTCGTTTAGGGGTGTGTATATAAACAAAGGAAACCCTTCACCACCAGCTCCTGCTACGTTATACCAGAAATATTCTGACGCTTGTTCTTTAGACATATCCTCAGATAGTATTTTTATACATTTATCTATAGAGTATACAGCTCTAGGATTTTCGTCTTCTGAGTCAATACCTACGAATGCTTCATCCAAGTCATCAGCTAGGAAAACACTGTGGTCAGGACACTGGAGTTCAATAAATTTTTCGATTTCTTGTCTATTCATTATCTATTAGTTTATCTATATCGTACTTATCCGATAAGTCAATCTTCCAAAGCTTTCCTCCCCCTTTACCTAAAGACTTAACAGGTCTTATAAACTCATTAGTCTTACAAGCTTCTTCAATTATGAGTAAACCTCTTCTCACAAATTCTGGACTGTTACTATTACCGAACTTCCTACCTGAGTTAAATTCTTCTACTAAAGCTATAAATTCTCCTAAAGTACCTCTCCAAGTTTCAGTGCCTGATGGGAGATACTCTCTCCCTCTCTTAGCAAAGAACTCGACTATTTCAACAACACTACTTCTACTTGAGTTATCATAAGCAGCAGATGCAATCTTCTTATCAATAAAAGACTTAACTCCATAACGTGACCTACCTATTATTTCTTTTGGAGGGTTCCAATCTAGTAAGTATTTTGCATAAAAAGGTAACTCCTCTAAGATATTTGACTCTAGTTCATCGTTTGGAGGGAATTTAGATAGAGCATCTTCACTGATTCTCACAGCCATAATTTTATCTCTATTACTTGAATCAAGAGCAGGAATAACACTAAGTGAGTTCGCATCCATATTAAGAGTAAGAACAATACGACCGCTCCAAGGTATACTTATATCATCACAATATTTAGCCATATAAGATATGTCTGGGTTTGCAACTATCATCTTAAAATTCTCAGTAGCTTTTCTTTGTTCTTGATAGCTTGCAGCACTCTTCGTGTCATCAACGCACCAACAAGGAACTCTAGCTAGTTCTTTGTTGAAAGCAGTATGCCCCGACACATATTCAGAAGCGTCAGAGTACCCACCGACAAGTGCTCCTATAACCCTTCTTGCTAATAAAGTTTTACCCCTGCCTGTCGGCCCTACGATTATAAATCCTTGCCCTTGCATTGGAGTTCTATATAATACGGATTCATAGAATCTTTTCATCCATGCGTTAAAGTAACAGATGGTCGGGATATCCTCATCTACAAAGAAGTTACTCAACCATTTATCGATGAACTTCCAGTTCTTTTTATCTCCGTTATCGGCAGGTTCGATAGGGTGTATGTTTTGAGAGTTTAGAATTCTATTAGAGTTTGTCTGAACTACACGGTCTTTAGACCATATGATAGGTGCTATCTCGTCTATTCTATTCTCATTACATATAGATATGACGGCTGCTTCTACTTCTGATATTGGTTTCTTTTTTCTATCTACTGTAAAACCTAAGTTTCTTAGCTCTAAAACTAGCAACTCTTTCGGTATCGTTACAGCAGTGCCATGCAGTAGTTTAAAAAACTTAGTGCCATTGAACCAGTAGTTGTCTAGTATATCCCCTAACTTAGCTGTCTCGAAGTCCTTCACAAACTTAGAGCCAAGTATTTCTTTCCAAGGAACAAAGTCTTTACCTGCTCTATCAGAGAAACAAAGCATACCATCCTTAGTAATCATACATCCTTCTCTTTCAATACCGTCATCTATCCAGAACAATGGCCCTCTCTCACCCTCTACGAATTCACCTAACCATCTGTTGGGAAACTTCTCCATAACTTCCTTACCGACAACTTCCATAGGTATCGAAGTCTCGGAAGTTTGAGGCGGTTTAGACATAGCCGCTTTGATTATCGCTTTCTGTATTAATGCACTATCTAAAGGATCACCAATACGTACCCAATCTTCACCTAACTCAAAGTACTGATTAGCTTTAAGAGATGACCTATCGAAACCAGCAAAGATACGTTCTAGGCTTAATTCATTACACATAATATTCATATAAGGAGCATACCTTTCTTTAGAGGTGGGGGTCTTTCCATGTTCCCAGACCAGTCTTATATACCCAGATTGTGTCTTACTCATCCAAGTGGGGAGATGATCTTTGCACTGAGTCTTAATTATCTTCATTGCTAGATCCCAATCAACAGGTGCATCATAGTCAGCTACTATTCCAAAAACAAAGTTAGGTGGGTTATCTCCCTGCACTCGAAGGTTTGGATTATCGCCTTCGACCATACTATAGAATACATGATCAGTATCCTTATCAGCACACCATTCTCTATACTTCGCTTTGTTAGTAAACTTTGGTTTCTTCTTCTGTACTTGTAGCGGGTCTGTGAACTTATAAGCCTTTTGTTCTTTTAGATTTTTAAGGTATCGGTATTGCATTTTATTTCTCGTATCGTGTTAGTATTTTTCCTTCAGCTTCTAATGGGATGTCCTCAATCCAACTAGGAGGAGTACTCATTATAGATATTATCTTTTCAAGAGTCTCTTCTGCTTTGTCTTCATCTGTCTCCACGACAACTTCATCGTGTACGTGGAAAATTGTTTTAATACCTGCTTCATCTATTCTTAGAAGCATGTCTGAAAACACATCTCTCGCTAATGCTTGAGAAGCATTCTCCGCTAATAAACCTCCCCAAAGTCTGACAGGTATCTTCTTAGCTCCTTTAGCTACTCTAGCTACGTATGTTCTTCGGTTATTTTGTAAAGCTACCTCAACCCTACCATAATTTATAGATCGTCCAGAGGGCAGAGGGACTTCAAAATTATTCATTGTAGTGTATGCAACGTGCATTCTTCGTTGTAAACCGTTCCATAATCCAACAACCTTATTCATTTTGTTTCTGTACATATTAACAGCTTGCTCGGCCTGTTCGAGAGGTATACCTGCTATCAATGCAAACTTATTAGCACTCGCTCCATAGCCACAACCTAAGACAATCGTTTTAACTAAGTGACGTAACTTAGGATCTTCGTCTTTTAGAACTCCTTTAGAAGAATCCCACCTATCAAACCTAATAGCAAAGGCTTCGTATATGTCATCACAAGACTCTATTTCTTGTAGAGTGTCTTTATCTTTCGCTAACCAACATAAAGTACGGACTTCAATTTGAGAGAGGTCAACCGCAATGAGCTTCTTATTTGGTTTTGAAGCTATGAGTTTACGGAGATCAACTCCAAACATCTCTCCTCTAGGTAAGTTTTGTAAGTTAAGGTTTCCACCCCCTCCTGAAAACCTGCCAGTAGACGCTCCCCAATACATAATATTACCGTAGTATCTTTCATCAGACATGGTGGCGTGATTGAAACTTTCTAGCTTTCTTTTAAGAGAGTTAATTCTTCGGTAGTCTCTTACTGCTCCGATCCACTTATACTTCTGGCCGTATATTTTAATCCACTTATTAGCGTCTTCATCAGTCATAGCTAGACTGACAGGTGGCTCCAAGCCCATTTTACGGCATTCATTATTAAATGCTTTTCTTGATAATGTAGGAGCGTCATTGATCCAAGGGATAGAGTTCTCCGCTTCAAACAAATTAGTATTAATGTTCTCTAACTGTCTACGAAGTTCTTCAGTATCTATTGGCAACCCTCTCTGCGATATGGTTCTGTTAAGACAACTGATGTTTCTTTCTGTCTCAGGCCACTTATCTTCTAGTGTTTGCCATATCTGCAAACAAAGTTCTGAGTCTTTCAATGCGTACTCAGAAACTTCTTTCTTAAATTCTTTAGTCATGTTCTCCCAACGCTTACCTAACATGTTATCCCTCGTCTCCTTAGAGACTTCTAGTTCGAACAGTTCAGAAGAAGCGTTCTTCAATGCTCTTGGTAAGCCGCAGTATGCAACTAAATCAGCAGTACATAACCACTCCGCATATTCTACAGGCTTCCACCACTCCATCTTAACGCCATGTAAGTAGAGGCTCTGATCAAATGGAGCATTATGACTTATCGCTCTCTGGCCTTTTATTATCTGCCAATCAAAATCTCTAGGGTCACCTACAAAGCTAGTACCTTCATCACCAACGACAGATACCATATAGGCATCAAACAATGGGTGATTAAAGTAACCTACCGCTCCTAATGTTTTAATTGAACATTCTTTATCGTAATAAGTTTCAAAATCTATCGCAAAAGTATTCATAGTATTCCTTTCTGTGTATGATAAACCCACCTGTACTCATACCCCCACGATATGATTATCGTACAGGTGGGTTCCCCTCACATGAGACAAAGCCAATGGATGCTTTGTCTTTATTCGATTTCCAGATCGATCTGTTGATCTGGAATATCAATTTTTTCTCCTTTTAGATAGGATAAATACCATCTAAATCCTTGAAGGAGTTCTTTACAGTGCTCTTGTTGATCAACAAGTTGCTCTGTTTTTTCACCTATATCTTTTATTAGGTTTTCTAATTGAGATATCTCGCTTGTAATATGACTGATTATTTTGTCTTTGTGGATCATATTAAGCGAGTCTAGCAGCGAATTTTTGGATTTCATCAGCAGTCCCTTCTGTGGTTGGAGTTATACTTGGAACAAACCAACTGTTCATCCCTCTTGTTAGAAGTTCAGTTTTAAACTTCCAGTACTTCACACATATAGGGGAGTCTGGGTTGAATGTTTGAAAAGTAGCTAACCTTTCAAACGTGTATTTGAACGCATCTTTAGCTACGTTTATTTTACCCATAGCGTAGAACTCATCTCCTATTGGGTAAGGGTAAACGTCTTCGTCTTCCTTTTCTCCTTTAGGAAATATGAATAAGATTTCCGCAAATTTAATTACGTTATGCTCTGATTCCTTAGATAGTTCTTTAGCTTCTTCCTCACTAAAGACTTGTCTCGGCATTTCTGGGTGACCGAAAGGAGTGTCTTCTCTCCAACCCTTTATCGCTTTGATAGGGACAGCTTTACACTCTTCCTCATGGAGAATAAGTGTGTGCATCTTATCAACTACAAGTGCGCCAGTTTCCCCAGCAATTTTTGACTGCGCCTGTACGACATTAAGTCTAGGTGCGTTCAAGTCTTCTGCTGAGAACTCAAGCTTAGGTGCATCAGGTACTATCTGTATCTCTTCTTTTTTCTTTTTTTGTAATGTTGTACTCATATATGTTTATTTATTTTATATTTATTTGTTTTAGGACAGCGTATAACGCACGTCGGAACTGGCTACAATGTCGAGATCTTGAGCAGCGTCAAGAAATTCTTGAGTCTTCTGTCTTTTTTCACCTTCAGGTGCTGTATCTCCTACTGCTTTTGCAATCTTTGTGATTGGTATATTAACGATATTTAATAATTCGTCTTTGTCTAAATCGTACTCTTGGGCAAGTTTAGCAAACTTCATATTATCTTTACACTTCTTAGGAGCACCCATTGATTTAAGTCTGAGGGTAGGAAACTCAACACCTTCCTTTGCCATCTCCATTGCTTTAGATTTAATTCTATCTGCCCAAGCAGTAACAATCTTAGACACTACATATAAATGTTCTACAGCAGCAGGGTCATCAGGGTCAGATATATCCCCTTTAGGCAGTGCGTCGTCAGCAACTCGTGACGCAACCTCCACTGCCAATCCGCCCAAGGCAGGGCAAGTATCTTCATAGGCACAGAATCTACAGTTCACCGTAGGGTTAAGTTCATATAGATCGGGTGCGCCTCCGTCCCACTTAGGTCTTATCTTCTCACCTCTCTTAATTATTTTACTAAGCTTCTTAATAAGGGTAGGCACTTCATCTCTTGAGAATTTTCCCGTAAGCGTTTGATTCCTTACAGGTATGAAGAAAACAAAATCTATTTCATTTACTTCCGTGTGTGCTTGAAATGCTCCAATAGTGTAAGCTATAGCTTGCCAGTTATCTCTAGGCTCGTCGATCTGACTGATGCCAGTCTTATAATCAATCATAACTGCCTGATCATCTATCTTAACAAACTTATCACAAGTACCCCACGTAGCTGTACCATCTAATTGAATGTCTACTTGAATCTCGTTGTACTCTTTATATTGTTTACCATTAGCAAATGTATTAAGATATGCTTCTTCATCAGCTACAATAGCTTCATAAATTTCGTGTTCCCCTTCATCGTGTAGTGCAGAAGGATCTTTAATCTCAAGAGCTTCGTGAATACGAGTACCTTTTTCTGCTGCTGCGTTAGTGCCTGACCTACCTACGTATCCTGCACAACCTGCAACATACTTTAAACTTGATGGACTAAACTCTGCGTGTCCTCTGCTTCCGTGATCTGGTTGATTATCCATGACATGCAAATTTACCAAATGTTTGCTCTCTAAAAGCTGTCGCTACTTTATTAGCGTGTTCTAGCCCTTCTTTAGTGTCAGGCCAACTTGCATGACCAAACTCATCTTTCACATAAATCGTTTTACCATCAAGTGTGAATACAACTCGAATACGGTTGTTCCCACTTCTAACTACATTTTTATATCCAGTTGTGTTATTGCTTGGTAATCTCGTATTACCGCTATTTTGTTTTGGAGTCGCATGCCTTAAATTACTTAGCTTATCATTCAATGTGTCATGGTCTATATGGTCAACTTGCTTAGTTACATCATCATAGCGGAACATCGCCATTATAACTCGTGAAGCAAAAAACCTTTTACGCTTACCATTGACATACCACCAAATAACATTTCTAGCTGGATGCCAGCATTGTTTACTTTCACACCACTCCTTCGGTTTTACTATGGTCGCTTTATGTCCTTTTCTTTTGGTACGGTAAAGATGTCTATTCGTTCTTATGTCTTTCTTCCAGAAAATACCCCCGTTGTTATAATACACAGACTCTATTAGATCTTCTGGTATTGGATTATATTTTAATTTTTTATCTTCGGTGTCTGATGTTTTGTGTTTAACCACAGGTTCGACATCTATATCTAATTTCAGTTGGGTTTGTGTATTATCCATGTAGTGCTTTCAGGTTTTGTAGTTTTCTATTAACAGCTTGTATCACATTTTCCTCAATGGTGTCTACAGCGACTAATATTTTTTGCAGTGCATCTGACTTTGCACCATTCCTGTGAATGCGTCCTAACGTCTGTGCAAACTCTTTAGCAGAATACGATGGGCATATTAAACTAACTCTGGGTCTTTTGCCATTAATATCGTGTAATGAAAGTCCAGTTCCTCCTGCACTGATATTGACAACGAGCACATGTTCATTGTCATCTTGAAAATCATCAATGATTTGTTGACGTGCTTTTATGGTCTGACCGCCTTCTATTGAATTACATTTTAGTTGTGTGCATAGAGCTTTCACAGTGTCTTTAAAGTTAACAAAGATCACTACAGAGTTACCTTGATCAACTAAGTCCTCTGCCATAGAAGCAATATCAGGTACTTTCATAGCTTCTGTTAATTGTCTTGCACGTAAAATGTTTACCAATACCCATTCACTATCACCTACAGTACCCTCTTCAATATAACGAGTTACTATTTCAGGTGTAATCTCAAGCTCTCTATAGACCTTCTGTATCGCTTTTTTATCAGAGAACTCTACGCTCTCAGTGAATACCCTGTTGTTTCTAAAGCTATCAGGGAAGTCATCGACCTCTAGTTTATGTCCAGTAACGCCATATATACTTTGGCGTAGTGGGTCTAGTTTTCTCCTGCTAATAAGCCTCCATTGCTTCCATTGATCAGGAGCACACCCATTGTCACTCATCCATCCGTACCATGTTTTTAAATCACCATCTCTTTTATTCAAACTATGAAGACCTAACATATAACCTAACGCTCTCATTTCAGTAGGGTCTTCTGCTGCTGTTGCAGACATGCCATGCACACGATAGCCTTGCTGTACTAGACTGATAAGAAGTTGAGCGTTCTGTGTGAAGGCTCCCTTACACTTATGTATCTCATCAATAAGAATTAAAGTATCTTTAGGAAGATGCCACTGCATTATCTTCTTACCTCTTTTACTCATAAACGGAGCACGGCCTCTTCTGATATTCTCATAGTTAAGAACAAACAAAGGCTTTAGCCCTGTCTCTTTTAACTCTCTTTCCCAAGAAGGGATGACTGCTTTAGGGCAGATGACAGCAACGTCACCACCTAAGTTTCTAGATAGGTGTGCAGCTACTACAGTTTTACCTGTGCCTACAGCACTACTGTCTATGGTGTTTATATTCTCTACTTGTCGTGATAAGAAAAAATCACACGCTTCTTTTTGTCGTTCGAATAAGGTCTTCATTTCCTCCACCGATACATTACAGAACGATTCTTGTCTAGAGAAAAAAATTGAACAGGGAGTAAAGGTGGAAAAAAGCAAACACCTTTACTCCCCTAGTTAGACAAAACCAAGTAAAAGCCTAACTTGGTTTAATATAATACATATTCGTTTTATGTACTAATCGATTTAGCTTTAATATATCTAGCAATAAGGAACGCATCAATCATGCCATCATGTGCTTTACTAGCCCTTTTACTCTTCTGCCAACATTCATCAGGTGCTAGACACTCTGCTTTCCATAAGGCAGCTTGTTTGGTTTGGCCTTTAGGCACATTACCTAACATAAACTTTTGCCACTTATGGACTGACACACAACAATGCTCCCACTGTCTACTCTCACAAACCCCCATAATTTTCCCAAAAGATATACCCATTGATCGTACAGCTTGCGAAGATTTAGCATGTTTCAATGGTTCCTCGACAGCGACTAAGAAGTCATCTGCACATTGTCCGAGATCCATTATCCACTCGTAAATTTTACGTGATTCAACTTCACGCTTACCTGCTCTATGAGTAGTAGGCATGATGGTTTTATCTATAACATCTCCCGTATGCTTTGATATGGCTACAATGCCTCCGTCTAAACCATTGTCTATACCTATGATCATATACCTTGAAGAGCTTTACGGGTTATGATTAACCCGTCGCCTTCTGCGGGTATGAAAACATCTACATTTTTTATAAGTAGTTGTAGGTAGTAAACTTCTTTAGCTGTCTTAGGTATAACTAAGTAGTAAGTACCTACTAGTAAGTCACTTATAAAAGTAAAGTCTTTAGGAGGAATCTCTTTCCTTATTATAATAGTGGGATGCTCAATAACTTCCCTATCGGGAAACATTTTTATATCGCTCTGTCTTCGAGAAAACATGGAGTACCTTCGCCAAAATTGTTTTGTAAGTACTCATACTCTAACCTATCATTTGCTTCTTTGGTAGATAAATTAAACTGTTTTTTTAAAACTGAGATAGTAATCTCTTTCGAGTAACAAGCGATAGGTGGACTACCGTATCTATCAACAGTTCCTATAAAGGCATCTTCAAGTCCCGCATATAATAATAAAGTGGACTCTGCATCTTCTTCAGTCTTTGGTTTCTTCTGGTTCGACATCAATTATATCATCTTGGTTTGTTTTAATAGCACCCTTGCCTTTATCAGCACGGGCATTATTTAAAATACTTATATCGATCTGCATCTTACCAACACCCCCGCCTCTCTTTTCGTTAAGTCCTAAGTTCCTCCTTATCATTTGGTCTAATTGATCAAGCTCACGGATAGTTCTAGGCGGTCTTAGATTCTTCATAGAATCTCTAAGCAATCTCATACCTGCGGCAGCTACATATGTTTGATACTTTTCGGCAGGAGATGTCTGTGCTTCTGATATCTCAAGTATATCTTTCTCTTCTTCAGATCTTGCTTCTCTCTTTGCTATGTTAATTGCTTCTTTAGTTTTTTTATTAAGGTCATCATCCAATGTTTCCTGTATTGGATCTGCACTCTGCTCTTTTTTAGTCTCTGGATTTGATCCATATGAGTCGTTCTTAGGGCCGAACCCTGCTTTTCTTAACCATCTACGTAGCGTAGACGTGGATATTCCTAGTTCATCAGCTATATTAGTTAACTTATAGTCCTGTTTGTAGAGTTGTAATGCACGTTGTACATCTTCTCTATTTAGGAAATCTGAATTATTTTGTTTCTTAGGCAAAGCAATTAAAGATAATATTTTTACATAAAAATTCAAGTAATATGAGCAAGTCTGCTAAAGCATACGAACCACGTATAGATCCTAAAACAAAGAAGATGGATGTAGGTGGTATGATGATACCTCCTACTAATACAATCACTGCATTATTATATGGGTTAGGTAACCATGATTCACATAGAGCAAAGGAGTATTACTTCTGGCGGTTATGTGACGAGATATGGAACGGGCCAGATAGACCAGAGCCTATGATGGTAAAACATCCTTGGGCTGAAGAGATGATCAGAGCGGTTATCCGTAACAAGTACATAGCTATAGGCGGTGCAGCTAATAGTGGTAAGTCTCATACGTTAGCTGCTTGGGGGATACTAAACTGGTTAGCTGCTCCAAGAGATACACTGATACTGCTGACATCGACAACACTACGAGAAGCACGTAAACGAATATGGGGTTCTGTTGTATCTTTGTTAATGGTGATAGAAGGAGCACCAATTAGAATACGAGATAGTATTGGTAATGCTGCATACGTTACGGAGAAAGGTAACTTGATAGAAAGAGCAGGTCTTTCTTTGATTGCTGCTGAGAAATCAAAAACAAAAGAAGCGATAGGTAAGTTCATTGGTATAAAGCAGAAGAGAGTAATGCTAATTGCTGACGAGCTTTCAGAAATATCAGAGGCTATCGTACAAGCAGGTCTAAGTAACCTATCTAAAAACGAAAGGTTTGAGATGATAGGGTTGAGTAACCCTAACTCTAGGTTTGATGCGTTCGGTGTATGGTCAACACCTAAAGATGGTTGGGATAGTGTAGATACAAACACAGATTATCAATGGAGAACTAAATGGGGCGGTGAGTATGTACGCTTTGATGCTGAACGAAGCCCTAACGTAATTGCTAATGAAGTGATTTACCCTTGGCTACCTACAGTAGATAAGCTCAATGAGGACAAAGCATTACTAGGGCAAGAGTCTCGTGGATACTATAGGATGTGTCGTGCTGTTTTCTTTGATGGTGATGAGGAAGATACTATCTACAATGAAGCAGAGCTATCACGTAGTGGTTCTATGAGTAAGATTGAGTGGAAGAATAAACCAATACCAATCGCAGGACTCGACCCTGCTTTTACTAATGGTGGTGACAGATGTATTCTATATACAGGTCATGTTGGCTACGCAACTACTGGTCAATTCGTATGTCAGCTTGATGAAGCTATACATCTCAATGACGATGCCACCAACAAAGCGGTTCCACGAACTTATCAGATTGTTCGTCAGGTGCGGAGCGAGTGCGAGAAGAGAGGCATAAAGCCAATGGATATCGCAGTAGACGCAACAGGGGCAGGTGCTCCATTTTGCGACGTACTCGCAGGAGAATGGAGTGATCAGATTCTTCGTGTTTCTTTTGGTGGTCGGGCATCGGATCGTAGAGTCTCTGCTAACTCTAAATACACAGGGACTGAATTGTATGTAAACAGAGTAACAGAACTATGGTTCGTTGGCAAAGAACTTTGTAGGACTAAGCAGTTGTTTGGAGTTACTGGTGAGTTAGCGCAGGAGATCACAGGCAGAAATTACGAAATGATCAAGGGCGGTACGCTAAGAATGAAGATTGAAAGTAAGGTTGAGCACAAAGCTAGGCTTGGAAAATCCCCTGACTTAGCTGACGCAGCCTTCTTATGTTTAGATCTAGCCCGTCAGAGACATAGTTTGATGGCGGTTGAGCCTATAGAAACAGGGAATTCATTAGGTTATTCCAAACCAAGGAGGTCTATTAAGAGATTATCTAACATGTTAAGTACAGATACTCTGCACGGAACATAGCCCTGTTGACTTTTCATATAAAAAAACTAAATTTATAGGTAATATACAACACAAATAAGTATGGCAGATAAGGACAAAAGTAAAATATCAGATGAGCAGTTAAAATCAATAGGGATGAGTAGAGCTAAGTGGGAGGATCTTACCTCTTACTACTCGAAGCTAATGGATAAAGCTCTTGATAAGCCCGAAACAGGATTATTAAAGCCAGCTAACTTCATGAAAATCTATGACCCTAATACAGAGTTAGTAGACGACTTTTCTTCTTTTGTATCGGGACTTTCTAGTGATCCGCAGATTAAAAATTTATTTGTGGGGGATGTAGATAAGAAATTCACCCCTCTCGGAAATGACTCAAAGATGGGTTTGAGAGAAACTTTCAAGAAAAACTATACAGGCGGTGCTGAAGACGAGGTAATGAATAAGTTTAGTTTTGCAGAAGATACCGTCTTTGGAGAGTCTGACGACGAAAAAAAGATAACATCCCAAGGTGGTGATGTAAATGCCCCTCGTTATCAAGGCTTCAACCCTGAAACAAAAGAAGAGACTTTTACCCCACCGAAAGAGGGTGATCAGGATTTTGAAGGGCCGCCAAGACCTACGCCAAAAACAGGTACAGGTGGGTCAACTTCTAACCCACAAAAAGTTAATGCACTACAAGCGGCTAGGAATAAACAAGTAAGACTTTCAGGAGCAGAAGGCCCATATGGGTATAAAGGTGGGTTCGACCAGATGCAAAAAGATCAGTCTATATTAAAGGCTACTCGTTTAGGGCAGAGAGAATCTGATGGAGGGTTCCGATTACGTAGTGCTGCTGAAAGGCAAGCACGTATTCGTGAAGGCCAATTCAATTTACAAGAACCTAAAAGAATCGTTATGGAAAACTTCCGTAACAGATATGGCGATGGGGCAGGAGGCAGCAGACTAGAACAGGAAAGAAAACAGTTTGAGAAAGATACTGGTATGGAAGCTGAAGCTACTGAGCGTATGACTCGTGCGGGAGAAAAAGCTGTTGCTTTACAAAGGCAGCGTCAACAAAGACAAAAAACTTTAGATAAATATAGAGTAAAAGAACCTGAACCAATGTCTGCGGAGGTTGCAAAAGGATTCGAAAATACGGAAGCAAACAGAAAAAGAATGAAGAAAATTCTAGGAAGCTAGTATGAAGTTCAGTTCGTTACCACAATATGAGTTAGGAGAAAGGTACTCGAAAGACCGTACCTCTTCTAAATATAAGAGAGCTGCTAGAAGACTTAGAAAAAAAGGATATAAGTCTGAGGCAGGTAGGATGGCTTTGCAAGCAGAGCTAGAGCGTATGAACGAACCTACGATTATGCGCCCAGAGCATAGAGAGCTTGAGGCTAAACAACAGGAGAGGTTAGTCCAGTCTAGAGTACCTCAAACACCTACAAGTACATCTGCTATAGATCCATCACAAGGTATGGCAGATTTAAGAGGTAACTTCTTTGGAGATATAGCAGCTTCTAATTTACCTGTATCGGAGCAAGCAATGTTTGCTAAACGCTTTGACTCTCAGGTTTCTGACATGGCTAAACAACAGAAAGCATATGTTGATTTACAAAATGCTCAGAGGAAAAACAGAGAAGACCAAAGGGTAGCACAGCTAACACCTCAAGTTGCTACAAGAGTTAGAGAAATCATGGAGTCAAAAGGTACTGACTCTCAGAAACAAAAAGCTCTGACTAAAACAATGTTATCTCCACAGGTATCAACAGCTCTATCTAGTACATCAGTCAGTTCTATATTCACTTCAGCAGCCGATCAGCTAAAGATTAACAAAGCAGATAGAAGTAAAATAGATGCTCTCGTTAAAGAAAGAGTTGGTAAAGGTGATCTCTCTTTGATTGATCAAGCATCACCTGAAATGTCAGACATGTATAGAGCTATAGGAATAAGAGAAAGCTCTAAAGAAACTAGAACTGAGCAGCTTAAAGAACTAGAAGATATCGAGGGCATGTTAAGTAGTTTACGTCGTGGGAATATTGAAGACAGTGCTCTCCAAGCATTGATACAAGCACAAGGCATACCCGAAACTGCAGACAATAAACAAATACTCGTCGAGTTAATTCTTTTATTAACATATAACCAAGACTCAGAAGAAGAGAGAAACAGGTTATCTGAGATGAGTGAAGCAGATTTATATATTGAGGCGTACAAAGATTTATTCTCCCAAAAAGGTGCTCTCTCCATGAGAGGTCAACAGCAACAAGCTGCGGTTAACCCTGCTGCTAGTGCTGCTGCATCTAATTGGAGTACTTAACTATAACATATACAACCCAAATTCTGCTGTGTCAGACCTATATCCAACCCTATCGTTGGGGGAACAAACCCCTGTGCCTAATGACCTTGATCAAAATATCATCGTCCCTCCTTTAAAATCATTTAGCCAATGGTCGGCTAGTTCAGGATCAGAGATCAATGATCCATTGCTCGGTGCTCAAGGTTATGCCGACTATCAACGTGGGCATTTCTTCCGTACTGGAGAATTAAATGATGAAGTAGAAGGCTCAATAACACAAGGCTTGGTAGGCAGTTTACTTAACAATGGATTAGTGACTGAAGAAGACGTACAGGCAGAAGGTTTTCTATCTACACTTAAACCCGAAAGCGATGTGCAGACAAAGACTAACCTTATCCGTATGGCTTATGGTGAGGAGGCAGGTTCTATCTATAACAATAATATACAAAGTGATTCTGCTAATACAGAAGAATTAGATAAGCAACTTAACAGAGCTAAGACATTACTTGTTGAATCAGGTAACCTACCTTTTGCCAGAATAACAGACGAGAAAGGTATAGATAGAATTGTAGGAGGAGTAGGTATTGAAAACAGGGGGGAGTCTTTAGATACTGCCGTTCGTTTAGGTGGGCTAGATTATTCAGATGCTTATCGTGTTATGTCAGGTCTTGAAAAAAGATCTGGTGATACATCAACTGCCTTCGAAAACATAAGGCAAGCAACTCTGCTTCGTGAACTAAATGATATTCTTGGGTCAGAAGATCCTTCTGATGATGTAACTCAGAACGCATTAGATGCTATGCGTGAGCTTGTAAAACAAAAGGATATAAAGCCTGATCAAGACCAGTCATCAGCTATGAGTGCTGTGATAAGAGACTTCCGTAAAGGATTGTCATGGAACTACAGCCGTAAGAATGGGTTTGGGGAAAGAGCAGCCCTTAATAGATTTAGTGATAAAGAGATTAAAGATACCGTTGAATTACTCGCAGCCAATGAGGTCAATGAGAAAGGTGAGTTTAAATTATACGATGAGGATGCTAAGAACATCCGCATATTAGGGAGCGGTCACGTACTTGCACACCCTGCATTGATGCAGCAGAAAGAGAGGTTTGAGAGAGCTATAAAGTCAGATAAAAGATTATCCCCTGCTCAAGCTACGTCGCTCAGAAATCAGCGTAAGTTGTACAGAGAGTTAACGTATGAACAGTACGATAAGTTCCTGTCTGAAACTGCAGCTACTAGTGATGACTGGATGGCAGCGAAACAAGCAGGTAGAGTTAAAGGATTAAAAGATACTGATGTCTTAGATAGTTTTGTAGCTGATAACCGTAATTACAGTTCTATAAAAAATAGATTAGGAGATATAGCAGCCACTATCCCTGATGCGGTGATAGGGATGTTTGCTTCATTAGGGGCTATCGTATTCAAAAGCGAAAGAGCTACGAATTACTTAGTTGAAAACCAAATGGACAGGCAACGTCGTAGAGAAGTGGCCGCTATCTTCGGGGATGACTTTGGTTGGGGTATGGATCTATCCAATGTGGTAGCTCCTATGATTGTTGATGTGTCTGCGACAGCTTTCTTATCTGCAACAACTTTAGGTGCAGGTGGTGTAGCCTATGCTGCTACGAAAACAACTGCAACATCGGCAGCTAAACTAGCTATTAAAAAACTTACTTCGTCTTTTGTAAGGAAGCAGTTTGGTGATGCTGCTAGAACATCCGTTAAAGCTACAGCTTTAAGAAGAAGCCTTAACGAGTCAGGAGATCTCGCATCTAAAAATGGTGTTCAAGCTGCTCTTAAAGAATATAACAAAGCGGTCGCTAACAGAATGTTTCGGAAGTCTGTAGCGTACCCTTCAATGTTTTTACCTGCAGCTAACAGGAGTGCGGGTAGTACATATGCTACTGTATATGCTGCACAGCCTGACAACATGACTCACGAAGAGAAGCACGACGCAGCTTTAGGGTACGCTATGATGGCGGGTACTGTGACAGGTCTAATAACAACTGCTTTCATGGGTTTGGGCAGAGGCGGTTTTGAGAAAGAGTTCCTTAATGGTTTATCAAGTAAAGGACTTAATGCGGGTCTACAAAAACTTACTAACTTAAACATCGTTGGTAGAGGAGCGGCCGAAATAAAGAAAGAGATTGCTGATGTAGTAAGTAAGAAGTTATCAACTTCTTTGAAAGATCGTATAGGATCAAACTTAAAAGCATTTGGAATACCTGCAAGAGACGAAGCTTTAGAGGAAGGTCTTGATGAGTTTGTACAGACATTCATTATGGACGCTGCTCTTAATGAAGATACTCCTATGGTGGAGAGAATGATGATAGGACTACATGCCGCATCTTTAGGAGGAGCAATGGGAGCAGGTGTTGTTGGTGTTCGTCGGATGATTGATAGAGGTAGAGGATCTCAGTATGAGCAGTTCCAAGAACAGAATATTAATAATTTAATTAACGAACTTGAAGCTACAGGATCTCCACTAACAAAACAGTTTATCGAAAGTAATAAACCTGACATACTAAGACAACTAAGAACTGCTTCAAGATCTAGAGAAGATTTAAATGTTTCATTCGACCCACAACAAGAACTAAATTTTGACGAAGGAGTTACAACAGCTCCCGAAAGGGATGAAGTATCTGTAGGAGAGGCTAGAAGAAGTGCGTCTTCTGCAGGAGTAGCTTCTCAACAATTAGATTTGTTTGACCAACCCGCTCAAGAAGGTCAGATGGATTTCATAGAAGATTTATTAGGAAACAAAGTAAGTAAGGAAAACGCAAGGCAGCAGATAGAAGATGCGTTGGCAAGTATAAACACAGACTTCGTAAGATCTGCTAGTGAGGAATTAGAATTCAGAGAATCTCAAGCGGGTGGGATCGAAGGGTTAGAAAAAGAAAGACTAGATAAAGTTAGGCAGCAAAAGTTTGAGGATAGTTTTGGCAATCTTTGGATAGACAAAGAAGAATCAGAAGTCTTAGGACAAGGACTGTCTGCAAAAGAACATTACCAAAGGTTTGAGAAAGCTCGGATAGAAGCTGTTAAAGTAGCTGAGTTCTGGGGCATGGAAACACGTATAGATTATAACGAGAACAATAAAGCTAGAGGAGCATTCAGAGCAGAGAGACTACAAGACGGAACTGGAATGCGTTTGGTTATGAATCCTTGGGGTATGTCACGCCTGACAATGGGGCTTAATGAAGGAAACGCACAGCACGTTAGCCGCTTTGAAGCTGCTCACGAAGTTATACACCATGCTGCTTGGAGAAGTCTAAGTAAAGCTGAGTTGGATGAAATATTTTCTGTGTTAACTCCAACACAAGTGAATGAAATAATAGACACATACTACGACAATGAAGAGAAGCGTGTTAATGCACGTAACTTACTAACTCCTGATGCAAGCCCATCAAGAAGGCGTAACATGCAACACATTATAGTCGATGAGTTTCTTCGTATGAAAGCACAGAAGCTAACGAAAGGGTATACGTCTGAAGAAGAAATTGAATTCTATAAGAGTAACCCAAACTTTGTCCGTGTTTTCTTACGTTACTTAGGTTCTTACTTAAATAGATTCAAGGCTATAAGAGAAAGAGACGGAGAAAACCCTGTTGTTGCTGCAGCTACAAATAGATTGACTGGAGAAATGGCAGCTCTCAGAGGAGGTTACGCCATAACATCTACTGTTAAGTTTGATGTTAATGATCCAGAAGGTACGATAAGAATCCTTGCACAATATTTAGATGATAGACCATTCACTAATGACCCAAACGAAAGACTTAACTTTGGAGATCGTGAAACACAGGCGGGGGCAGTAAACAATAAAGGTGGACAAAGAGGAGGTCTTGAAAGCGGGGAGTTGGATACTGAACTAGGGGGTATTGAATACGGTAGTTACGCCCCACTGTTTCAGATAGCTATGTACGAAGAAGGCCCATACAGAAAGAAGATGGATGGTATGTGGTCTTGGCTGAATGCTTTCAGAGGTGATGTAGACCCACGAGTTAAGAGAGTGCTACAACAAAGACAGCAGATAAGAGAAGCTGTTGCTAATGATGTGGAAAAGTTTTCTATTAATCTTAAAAAGATTGTTGAAGAAGACTTTAAAGGCAACCCTCCAGCGGAACTAATCAGAACAATTATTGGAGACAGGAATAATATTTCTCCTGAGACAGACAATGCTTTTATGAAGTCTATAGAGGGCAACACTCCCGCTCAAATAAAAGCTAAGAGAGAGGCTTATGTTGCAGACAAACAAAAAGAATTCAATGATAGAAAAGCTGCTGCTGTAAAAGAACTAGCTAAACTACAAAACGTAGACCCTAATCAGGGGAATGATACGAGACTAATGAAACACCTTAATTCTCTACGAGGATTAACAACGCAGTTATCAAAAGAGATAAGAAGGATTGTAAAAGAAGATAGTGAGATGGGGATAGCTATTGGGGACAACCTTGAAATTTATATACATAGAAAATACAGACTGTTTTCTGAAAAAGAATACAGAGATAATATAAGAAATCACCCTGACTACGAGTCAGTAAGGAATGATGCAGGTGATTATCTGTTTAAGGAATATGTAAGATTACATAAAGACTGGCAGAACAATGATCGAAATATCTCAGACAAGACGGAGTTTAAAAAACAACTAGTTAATGATTACCTCGATGTATTTATTAAAGGGGAAAATAACACTAGTAAAAACAACCTGATTAATAATCTTAAAGGACATAGGAAAAGTATAATTACTTTAGATATAGGAGCTTTAAAGACGAGGAAGAATCCTCCTCAAGAATTAAGAGAACTATTAGGGGAAATAACTGATAGTGAAAAAGGTTACGGTGATCTTGTAAGAACATTCCAACACCTTGGTTTAATCGCTTCACAACTAAACTTTATAAATAATCTAAAAGAGCTTGGTCTTAATAATGGCTTTATTAAAAGTGCGGGTAAGAAAATAGATACGACTGCTGAAGGTAAAGATATATACGAGCGTGATGCAGAGTTCGAAGGATCAAAAGAATTTGAAGAACTTGTCATACAAAAAGGGGAAGACATTAACTTAATTAACGCTGCTCCTTTTGCCGATGGTAAAAAGTATTACGTCTTGAAGGAGATGCAGTCTGCTTTGAGTGCTATGCTCAACCCACAGACACAGGTAGATCCTACCGAAGCACAAAAAGCAAATGAGTTTTTGATTAAGATAGGAGCTAAGTTAACTGGTCTATCTTTAGGAGCGAAGACTCTAGGCTCTATTGGATTCTATGTGCGTAACGTGTTTTCTAATATGTTATTTTTCGGCCCCGCTCAAGGGTTCTGGAAATTAGGTATGATGTCTAAGTCTTTACAGCAAGAGTTCATACGAAAGAAATATTTATCTATGTCACCAGAAGAAGTGAGTGCTTTCCACAGGACTGTAGGAGGTATGCTTGGGTTCGGTCAAGATATCAACGCCAGACTCATACAAGATTTATTAGAGAATCCTCCAAGCGAAGCTCAACTACAGCAAGAACTATTAAATGTTGTAAACGAAATAGAAGAAGCCACTGGTGAAAAGCCTTCTCTTGATATCGACGTGCTCTCTAAGAAAGTAGGAGACTCAAGGTTAGGTAAGCTGTATGCAAGACTACGTGATCTATCACAAACAGTTGATACTTTCTTTAGGATATCAGCTTTTATGTTTGAACTTGATTACCTACAGAAAGCTAGAAAGTACGATCAAGATAATCCACCAAGTAAAGACGTTAAATCTAGGAGCTATGCGAACTACAGTGATTCGCAACTCATGCAAGAGGCAGCAGATGTAATCAAAAAGACACAACAAAATTATAGTGAAGCACCTCCCTTCGTACAAAAAATGCAAGGCAACTGGTTCGGTGTAATGTTCGCCCCATTCATCCGATTCAAAGTAGAAGTCCCAAGGATTATGTTGAATACAATTCCTCAAATCAAAAAGGAAATGCAACACCATAATCCAGTTATTAAAAAAAGAGGTAAGGAAAGACTCATAGGTATGACTACTGTTATTACGGCTTTCTCAGCAGGTATTGGAGGAATCTTAAATGCTATAGCAGGTATTGGAGAAGAGGAAGATGAAGCTATTAGGGACTCAATGCCTGAGTACTTGAGGACACACTCGTTTATTTATTTTGGTAAGGGAGACAAATTAAAATCAGTAGACCTTACTTATGTTAATCCTTTTGCAATGGTAGTTGACCCTTTCTTACGAGCATTTGAAAAGATATGGAGAGGGTCACCCGCAGAGGGTGGTGCTGCATTCTTCAAAACATTAGTAGCTGACCAGTACTTAGATCAACAGATCCTCGCAGGTGCAGTGACTAGTGCTCTTAATAACAGAGATCCAGAGACAGGCAGACCAATAACCGAAGCTAATGATACAGCATGGGAAGCGTTTACTAAAAAGTTTCAATTCATGTTTAGTGAAGCGTACATGCCACGAACACCTGATAACCTAATCGAGAATGGTATAAAGAAACTTAGCGAAGGCGATCCAGATGCTATTGATTTTGTGCTTACCCCTGCGGGGGCTTTAGCAATGGAGTTCCTTCCATTCAAATCACATGATGTGTCACTTGAAAAACAATTCGATAGGTTCTTATCTGAACGATCAGGAGAATATCGTCGGGCTGTCGCAACCAAGAACACAATGTACACCGATAGAAATCTCCCAGAAGGTACAGTTAGAAAGTTAGCCGATAGTGAGATCGAAAGACGTAGAAGAATTAACGCACACTTACTCCGTACAATGAGAGGGTTTGAAAGTTTAGGTCTGACTAAAGAACAGATATACTCACAAGCTACCGAACGTGGTTATGGTAAGCGGAGGATGGCACTTCTTCTGAATGGATTAATGGAACGTCCTGCATTGCAAACACCTTTCATTAGGAACATGGCAGTGAAAGGTGATTTACATATAGAAAGATTAAGGACATTCCAGAATCAACTTGAGAACTACGATCGCTACATCCCTGTAGAATAAAAAGAAACCCGCCCCTACGAGAATAAAGATATAAGAAACTCGTAAGGACGGGGTCTTTGTTTTGGTAAAAAGACAATCAAGACAAAAGGGGAATACCTAGAAACCTTTCATCTATCATGTCAGTGTATCGACGAGGCATTGGTGGGTCGAATTGTTCTTCATTAAAATGTAGCCCTCATATGATACATATACCGATCCATTAATGAATCATATATAGCTTCTGCCTCTGCACGATTCTTACCCCAATACAATGTGGTCGGACTTTGTTTGTCACGCTCACCATACACATGGTAGTTTGGAATCGGTGCGTCTGATTGCGTCATTAGTATTCTCGCAAATGGAGGGCGGTCGGGCTTACAATATTTTTTAATAAACATTTTACTCTTTCTGTATGTTCTCTATCTTATC